>ERZ1740055.330-NODE-330-length-11948-cov-7.121416_pt1 | contig 11948 bp, 4 predicted proteins | sample MGYA00581747_ERZ1740055 | MGnify/ENA primary metagenome ERZ1740055 (study PRJEB43018, sample SAMN04849739) | marine metagenome | isolation source: floating plastic debris | place: Pacific Ocean | collected 2008-08-28 | study: EMG produced TPA metagenomics assembly...
GTCTGTTGTTTTTTTGTTTGTTTGTTTTTTTTTTGGTTGTTGTTTGTTTGGTTTTTTGTTTGTTTTGTTGAGTGGATTGTTGGTTGGTTGATTGGATGGATGGGTTCATGGACGGATAGGTGGATAAACGGATGAATGGGTGGCTGGGTGGATGAATGAATGGATGGTATAGGATTAATAAATAGATGGATGTGGAACCCGTTAGATAAGTGGAAAGTGTTATGATCTTTGAAAAATTTTTTAGTTTTTGCTTTTTGTTGAAAGAAGCTAATTGGCTTTTTACCTGGACTCTTGATTCTGGAAGATTTATCTTCATCGCAACTTCTTCCCTCATAAAAATATCAGGATAGCGGGTTTTAGAAAATAATTCCTCTAGAATTTCCAACTGAGCTTTAGTGAAAGTGGTCCTCTCTCTTCGCTGCTTCCTAGGATAACCTGCATAAGATATAGTTCACTTAGTTCACTCTTATATGATAAAAATATTTCATTCTTGAGGAAAGACGTAAACTGGTTCTTGTGTGAAAGTGCATGGGATTTTCGAGATTAGATCCTGCAAAGCTGAAATAGACGCAACTAGTAACCGATCAAAATATTATATTCAGTTTGTGGAATTCCTAACATCAAGATTTTCTATTAACTGCTCGTAACGCACTTATCATTTTTTCCCTTTGATTACTTGATGTTGTGTACTTTAAAATTTAGTTTTTTTTATTTTAATGTTATTTTACATTGGTACCTTTAGCCTACAATAATTCACAATCTCGGTTGATCTATAAACTAGGAGTACCTATTACAGCATGTGTGTCAAATCAAACCAAAGCCCTATATATACATATATGACTTCAAAAGAGACAATTTTCTTGCTGATCCCAATTGAGATGCAGAAATAACCAAGTTTAGGATAGAGAAGATATCCAGGTCTGCTCTCTGAAAGTAAAACGTTTTGACTATATTTTTTATTGCAATATCCTTAGACGAAAAAAGTATTTCGTCGTACAGTGCTTGTTTTTTGGAAGAGCCCTCATCCCTGATGTTTTTAGCACTCGAAACAAGTATTCCCGGTGAAGGATTTGTCATTTGGATCTCTTCTATGGAAAACTTCGCTCTGAAAACGTTTTCCTCAAGAAGATTTTACTAGCAAACTTCGCTCCGAAAACGTTTCCCTCAAGAAGAGTTTACTAGTTCAAACAGAACAATTACAACCGAAATAATAAAACTTAAAGAAGAACAAAGAATTGCGCACACTTAAAGCTCGTTAATGTGTCACCATTTATCATCTGAAGGTGTTAAATTGGCTCTCATAGTTCAGCTAATTGTAAGAATTTTTATTGAACGTATATTAGAGAGTTCTTGTTCAGAAAGAACTGCGGATTAATACAGAACTATAGTGTAGAAGATCACACTTAGTTAATAAGGTATGCTGTGTTGACGAAGATAAACCGATAAAAAGTTCCAGAATTTCTGCAGTATGCGAAAAAATATTCTTCGTTTTTAAATTAAAGAGTTTATATTAGTTTTAAAGGCAAACACCTTTTTAAAAGAAAAAACAAAAACAACAATTTATGGTTTAACACCTGAAAAGATCTCTTTGTAAGAGTACAGGTTTATAAATCGAAAGTCAGTTTTTGTTACTTTTACTTATGTTCGAGTCTTGCTCGTCTACTTACAAAAAGACACTCGTAAAGTTGCTTTTTAATTGTGGCGGCTACATCTGGCCCACTCTATCGGTTAAACGTGAAATGACATACCGTATGGAGGTACCATCGGTCCGAACATCTCTGGGTTTCTTGGTCCAAAGTTTACACCTCCAACTGGATAAGGCGAATAATGGTTCAGAAATCCAGCCATGATGGTCCCCTTTGTTGACTTGTGGTGTACTTCTGAATAAGTTGAAAAACAAAGATGGCGATGTTTTGAATGGATTGTGTTTTGCATTGCATTTCATTTCATTTCCTATCGGCTTCCCAATTTCTACCCCCCGTGGCATGTAAATGTCAGTTTGTTTTGTGTGCAATAGCATACAGACAAATCCATTTGAGATGTCACTTTTGCTAAGGTGGAACATAAGAAGAACAAGGGAGGAGATAAATAGGTGAAGGGATTTGAATGTACTTAGACTGATCAAAAAATTGAAGCCGTTTATTGTGAGTACCTATCACCGGTTGCTGGATTTACCTGGTTTGAGTTATTGCTGACTGTAAAATGCCTTTAGCTATCAAAAACTAGGCGCGTTGTTAAAGTTATTACTGTTTTCTCTGATATAAAGCAATGTGGGAGGTCAATCAACTTTTTGCTGTAGACAAGAAAGGATGCCGCGTTTGAACGATTGAGTCTCTGTGCCATGGATTAAATATGTCACGGCATCACGAGAACAAACGACTCAAAATTAGTTGAATTATAAACTTTCCAGTGAATTGACAAAATTTTCCGCACTTTGGATTACAATAAGAAAAATTGGGCGGTTTGTAGTCACCGCCGCTTTTTAAGACCGTCATTAAATTTAATCAATTTTGCTTTTCGATGGTTTTCACAAGTTTTTCGTGAGTGATTGAAACTACGAAAAATAACATTAATCTCTATTAATGCTTTGTTACAGCTAATTTGAAGAGATTGTTTGGTTTTTTTTGATAATTGAGAAATTAGATGGAAAAACTGAAGGATTGAGAAGACTTTAACAGAGCTTAATTATTTAAACAAAACCCACGAAGTCCTTTTAGAAAGGCTAATTTAGGCAGTTCACAGCACTCCTTTAGCTAAGCTATGAACTACAGCACAAAAAAGTTGGTGAAACTTTTAAAAGTGTAGATGAGACAGTTCTATCTATTACTTTCGGAAATGAAAATTGACGTTTTTGTTATATGTTAAGTCAAGGAAAGATATATTTTAGTTCCTTTTCTCGTTTTTCCACCAGTTTGACCATTTCACCTGCACGTCGAATTTCCATCGTCGCGGCTGACAGTAACTAAATTTAAAGTAAACCAGAATAAAATAGTGGTTAATGAAAAGAATTATTTCAAGCAATTTTATTGTCCGTTTCTCTTCTATGGCATTTTAATTACTTTTTTTACTCTTGTAGATTGTTATTTTGTGACAATAATTAAATCTTTCTACCGTTGTCGCAAATAACTTTTGAAATACAGTAACTGTTTTGATATATTTAACTTGATAATCGTCCAATTATGAGGTAAAGCCGAAAACTTTTCTCTAATTCAAAACATAAATAAGAACATTCACAAGCACTTGTAGTTTTTCTAGCTTATACAAAACACTAGCAGAAAGCCATTCCAAATATGTTCTCCTAAAACCAACATTTTTCGTGTTATTGTTATATTTTTTTCCAGTGGCCCAAAAACAATTTACTACAAAAAGTGTTTTAATTTTTGTTATTTCTCTCATCAGGAAAAATGGTGGAAATTAAGTGCTACAAAACCAAAAATTTTCGACTCGCTTGAATTAAAGATTTAAGCTTGCCAAAGCGAAAGTTATTTGTGGTTTTGATCACGTAACAATAAATTTGCAGAACTCTCTAAGAGTCTCGAGAGGTTTTAGTCGGAACAAATCAAACAAGTTTTGTTCAAATCACGGAACTATTTCATTTACCATGTTTCAGAAATAAGTTACTGGTACAATTAGGAAAAGTCTTGGGTGTGCGTGAAATATCTTGAGATTAGCTGTGCTCAGCCTGCTGGTTTTAGGAATCTTTTCCTATATTAATCCTAAGTAGCTAGTTCCATTTCACGGTATGCACCTTATTTCGCCCTTATTCCTTCAATTATAATTTAAGTGCTCTTTAAAACCAAGAGGAAGTTTCTCTGTTTTGTTGTAATGGCATCAGTCCAAGGTAACCTCGATTCAATTGAGAAAACAAACACGTATCTTTCAAAATTATGGCATGGTATACCTCTATAGTTAAAGAAATTTAAAGCTAGATATTTCTAGTATTCATTCGGTGCCAAAAACGGAACTTGTAAATTTTCACGTGCACGAATACGATATAAATTTTTTTTTTTTTTTACTTTTTGTTTTTTAGATTATTCTCTTCAAATCAAAAGCGTATTAAAAGCAGATTGAAAACCAACAAACAAATAAAAAAAAGAAACGAAAATAATTCATTCTAATAAAGGGGGTTAAACACTATATCGGCCTCCTCTCGGCACTGTTTCGGTAAAATTTTTGAAGAATATTTGAGTTAGTCGCGTTGAGTGTTTCATCATTCCAGTTTTTTGTTGGTTTATTTAGCTTCGGTAGAAATGATTTCTTGTTGAAAACAAAGATTCACATTAAATCTCTCGGCTATCTTATCATGAAAAGAGACTTGCCCTTGAATGCGGAACAATCCTGAATTTTTTAGTTTAAAAATGTAAAAGTTGCATTTAGTCAATTTAATAACAATTAAGTCTGTTAATAACTCTTTTCGTTATTTTTATCTCCGCAAGAACAGAAAGAAGATGTCTAATATATATATACATGCATCCGGAGTAGAACATTTTTCAAAAGAGTAAAATGTTGCCAAGTTGAAAGACTGAACTCGTGTGTCATATTTAGAGGTATATTATTTTGGATTAGCGTTGGGCTGAAGTTGAACTGGTCTTAAATGTACTGAAATAACGTGCTACGACAATTTTGACTGATAGCCTTGTGCCAAAATGTACAGTTATTTGCTATTTTTAAGAGAAACAAAAATAACGTATATTGCTTGGCTGGTTTCAAAGACTTTTATACTTTTTGTTATTGCATTTTATAGACTGTTTTGGGTTGTAAAGTTGATCACGCGATTTTGTATGGGAATATCAGACGGCATAGTAAATCTTTGGCTATATGTCTTATAAACTTTCTTGTTCCAAAATCAGGTTAATTTTATTCCAGCCATCCAGGATCCAAACTGTAACTTTTATCAACTTTAATGATTAAAGTAGTATCTAAGACTAAGAGATATTTTTGCCAAAATGTTTATCGTAATTTTATATCTTGTCTTTAGTGCAGTACAACTACAGAAATAATTTCCATTTTTTGAGAGAGAGATTTCGTTTCTTATTTTTTTACATTTGACTGAAGCAAAGACACGTTAGATGACCGAATGTTCACTTATTTCAGTCAATTAATAGCAATACCTTTTTCAAGCTTCAACAATAAAAATGTTTCTTGTTAGTGTTATCACCGATTCAACTGTTAAACAAAACAACTGCAAATATATATCTTCTAGTTTAAAAAGAAAATCAAAACAATCAATGCATATTTGGTAAAATAAACTAGCTCTGCGAGTGTGAATGCTTTTGACGCCCTTTCAACAGAAACGTGTTTATTTTTGTAATAACAAATGGAACTTTACTTTCCGTTTTGCTTTACTGAACAACAAGAGTGATTTAGTTTTGTAAACAAATTACATCAATTATTTTTAAAACCAACTCACCGATTTTCTTGAAAGTAATTCCAGTAAGGAAATACGAATGAGTTTACAAATGGAATTGTCACTCAGTGGACGTACTGTGCGACGTAAGACTAAGATGTTGAAGATCTTCAGTGTCGACCACTCAGTAATGAACTGAATTTGAAAAAGAGAAGTCCACACAACTTATATGAGATTTTACTAAAAAATAGCATAATATTTTAAGCAAAACCAGAAGAAAGCTAGCTGATTTGGCTAGCCAAAAAAGCTTAATTATGTATCGACCTTTCTAATATATATATTTTGTCCAATAGCTATGTTGTCAGTATCTGAAAAATGATTCCTACATTTTTTCTAAAGTTAATGCGCGGCTGTACAATTTATACTTCCTTGTCCTTGAAACATAATTTTTGATAAGAGGACAAGTAGGCTTTGAGAAAATCGAGTACGCGTTACCGATTTACTGAGCTTTAAAGCCAAAGTGTTTATTATTATGAGTATATCAGGAGGTAGTGTATAGACGCTGCAAACCAGAGAGTTGTCGATGTAACGGCCGATGATTGAAAATCTATAGTATTGACTTACTAGAGTTACCTTCAAAAAAATTTGGTGAGTTGGTTTTAAAAATAAATTCATGTAATTTGTTTACAAAACTAAATCACTCTTGTTTAGTAGATCAAAAGGGAAACTCGAATTCCATCATTCTTGGTTATTACAAAAATAAACACGTTTCTGTTGAACGGATGTCAAAAGCATTCAGGCTGGCATAGAATGTGTATTTTACCAAATATGCATCGATTGTTTTGATTTTCTTTTTATACTAGAAAAAGATATATTTGTATTTTCTTCAGCACGGTTAAATCGGTGATAATATACCAACCAGAAACATTTTATTTTTGAAGCTTGAAAAAGGAAGAGCTGTTATTTGTATGAACTTAGAACGTGAAAATTCGGTCATCAAATTAATCTTTGCTTCATACCTTATTGATTTTTACACTTAGGTTATGTACACTGTTAAAATTAGTATTTTAAAAGTGTTTCCTAACTCTAAAACATAACCTTATAAAGTTAGTCAAAACTGTATCGTGTGTTAATTATATGTTTATCAAATAATATAAAACTGATAAAATAAAATAATTCTTTCGAGATACTCGTTACATTTTCCCCCTCATCATGTGTTACCTTACAAATGATCTAGAGTAAATGTTTCCCGAATACCTTTCGTGTATCTTGGTGTTTTCTCTAACAATGGGGCACCCAGTCTGCAGGAAATACTTAGTTTCTGATACCACTTATCTGAGCAGATAAGACTTCGTGAGTATGTGTTAGGATAAAACGTGCTTTCACGATATCTTGGTTTTAAATAGAAAAGAAGGAATCTTTCTCTTTACAGGATTTTCTCCAAACCGTTTTAAAAACTTCTTAATGCATCCACTTCCTTGTTATTTTTCTGAGATCCTGCTCCTGATTGTTCTTTTCTGGTCTCTTAACCTGTCACTGACGTTTAAAGCCTTTTAATCTAGCCCTTTCTTCCTATACCTATAGCTTTTTCGTAAAAAAATTCTTGTGTTCTATTTATATAAAGAATTAATATCCACAAAACATCCTGAAGCCAGTATCCATAGTGAATATCAAAGTATTGATGTAGATGGTGTAGTAAATGTTTTGTTTTTAAAGTTTTCAAAGAAGTAACGATTTGAATTTTTCGCAAAGTTTCATATTTATACCATTTTTCTGAAATTGTTAATTGTTCGGCTAGTTTTCAAAGAGGTTTTAATGATATCGAGGAAAACAGGGTTTTGAAAAAGAAATTAACATATTTTTCTCCACTTCCTTGTTTTACAGGGACTCCATTTTTCTTTATTCAACGAAAGGGTTTCTAAAAAGTTGACTTGGAAAAATGATTGTGCAGAGGAGATGATTTAATCAAAAACAGATGGCGTTTTTAATTTTGGAATGGATTTATGTTTAGTTAGCTTTTTGTTTAGTAATCCCTAACTGCAATAAATTAGCTAAATTTTGTTTCGCATTGCTAAACGAACTTTCTGTATTTAACTCAGTTTAAATCAATTCTTGTTTTATCCTTGTATTAACGCTAAGCATTTTAATTTGTTGACTAGCATTACCGAATATTAACCAAAATTGCCGACGCTTTTATTCAACTCCAGTCTTTCTTAATCTCTCTTTATGAAAAAAGTACTAAATTCAAGTAGTTGAAAAGATCAATTTTTTTATCCTCTCAAAGTAATGAGGACTTGTGCTATCAATAAATCAAAATTATTTGAGTTGGTTATTATTGAAAAGACTGATTTCTATCATTATGATTCAGTTCACTTTGCAAAAATGATTGTTGGAGTAGATGACTTATACGTTACATAAATTTATGAAATATCCTAAGAAACAAATTGAACTGAAACATACCACAAAACGTTCTTTTAGAAAATCATCCAAGTTTTCCTCTGAAATTTTCAAAAGGAAAGATTTTAACTCTAGCCTTTGCGTGGTAACAAAAGCTACTGAAATAGCCGGTTGAGGCAATAACGTGCTCTAATATTTCAAATATTTGGTTTGGCCAATACTGAAAGCTCATAAATAAGGATTACTCCAACTTTTATAAAGCTCAAAGCTGCCGGAATTATTAACTGAACTGCCTTTAAGACTTTCTGTTTTGCTTTCCTGACCAGTTTTCAAACTCATTGCATATTACCCTAAACTTTTGTACTCGCTTAAACTAACACAAAACTTTTTTAAGAAACTTTAGAACGTTTGCATACTTTTATTTCTTTTCCAAACAGTCTTAGTCCTCGAAGTTCGTTGAGCCTGTTTATAGGAAACTTTTCAGTTTATGCTGTCACAATTAAATACTTTTTGTCGTTTTGAGTTGTTCTATTAAAAGAGTACTTCATTCTCTTATAGAATGAAACTCTTAAGTTTTATTAAACAATGTTTCATCAAGCGTTCGGTTCATAAATATGCCGCTTATGATTAAAGTTGTTTCTATAAGTTGTCGGTTCGACTGCATCAGTTGTGCAGATGGTTCGTCGCGGGAGTTTATAATTAAAGAATGCTTTCGCCACTCTAGATGCAATCTGGCCGTAATTTTCATGACAGAATGAAATAGTTCGCTTCGTTTTCCTTTTTTGGGGAACACCAGTATTTGTAACAATTTTGATTGACTTGATTACTTTTGGTAAAGATAAATTTATGTAAATATTAACCGTGGCAAGTAATTTCGGATGTTCAGATTATCAGAGCGGATTTTCGACTCAGATGTGCACGTAAATAAATAAAGTTTCCAAGCAATCGGGTTAAATTCAAAAAAGAGATGTTAGGCCTTCGTTATTAATAACTTCTTGGCTCGATTTGAAGGTAAATTTTGTGCTGGTCTGCACAGAGGTTTCACGCTTAGAAGTAAACTTTATTTTATTAATCTTTCGAAGCGTTTGTTTATACAAGAGATTTCTGTGACTTAATCAAACTCCAAACCTGTCTAAACACAGCAAGTTCTAGGTAAACAAAAAAAGCTTCATCTTGTTCACTAAACTAACTCTGCCTGAGAGCGCAAAGCGTGAAGAGGTGGAAAGACAAATATTGTATCTTTTTCTTTATTTAGTTTGTGTTTATGTACAAACACTGCAAGGGAAATTGCCTAACTTTCTCATCTGTGGCTTGCTAATAAAAACGAGGGTGTAACATTAATTTCCGGTTCGCTATACTGGGCAATCAAAGCTCAAGGACATTATTACTTGGTCATTACCAATATCGTCAAAAATTGTTACACGAAAAAGCTGCTATGGGTTTACAGATTTAAGTTAAAACATTTTCACGAATTTTAACCCATTTTAAAATTGGTATCAACTTCTGTTTGAATTCAGACTGATTTTAAAGCTCGTTGCTAAACGTCTTTAAAATTTTGCAACCGAAGATAACAATTAATGGTGAAAATTCGATATGTTTTCAATATTTTCGAGGCTATTCTAGAAGTACGGAGTTCTTGGAGCCGATTTCGATTAAACTCGATTAGCGCCCGATAAAATCAATGCAACGTCCTAAACAAAGTACTTAGTATTTAGTCCTCCAGGACGCTGCCCGAAGTGTTTTTGAAGTATTTTGAAGTAAAAAGTAAACCTCAACATGATTATGCTAGCACTTTTGGGGCAACCATGTCTCTTTAACCAAAAGAGAACTGGGTTGTAAAAGAAATAGTACGGGATGTTTAGTTACATTTTGGACGTGACCCTCACTTCTTGTTAGAACATTTGTGGGTTGTCAGATGCATTTCCTCATAACTTTTGCGGTGGAATCCTTTAGATCACGTCCCTGTGAACGTTACTGCTTTGAGAGGTGAGTATAGACAGTAAAATACACCAGTGAGAACTAAGAGTGCGGCGGATCTTTGTAACATGTTAATTGCTATTTTTGTCTCAAGATAAGTTAAGCAAATACAAACTTCTTGAATAAATAACAATGATACAAAATTAGACCAAAAATCATAAGCTTTTTAAGTTGCAATTGCTGGGATTCATGCATGCATAAACAACATATTTAATTTGCCATAGTTGGTGGAACAACAATGCAAGTCTCTAACTATAGTTATTTCAGTTGGCATGCAAGCTCTATTTTTAAACTTGTAACAACTTGATACTGGATCAGGCTAAATTTAAAATGTTTACTGAGGAGTATTTCATAGGTACTCTGGTCTATATGGGCATGTTTACCTAGTTTTCCTGCGTTGGAGCTATGTTTTTTTAACCGGAACAATTATAAAGATATTGATTTCTAGAAAGAAGCGGCAAGAAACGATTGAGTGTTATTTTTTTAATGTTTTCATCAACCTTAAAATTATGCTGTTTTTGTTCCTGAATGTTTTCTGTTGAAATAAGCGTTCATGTACATGTGGTAAGGTGTTCTAGATTGGTCTCGCCACATCACTGCTGTATTGGTAATGTACTGGGGTTATATATAACATACTAGAATTGATTACTACCCCTTGTAGTAGAGTAAGGGTATATACAACTGTGACCAAAATGAAAATGTTGACATTGTCAACAAAGTCGGTGCCTTAAACTAAACCCAAATGTAACTCACACTGGCCCAAAATCTGATTCATAGTACATACAGTGTCACTAAAATCAACTCACTTGAGGATGGCAATAGCAGAATCGAACTGGAAGATGGCTTGAGTTCTTGTCTGATGTTTGTCTGCACGTTCTCTGGACTGGGCAACAGAAAGGAACTCGCTATCAATAATAGTAAATGAACGGAAGGAGAAAATATTGCGTGCTTCCCGTATGTTACAAGTGACAAGCAACCAACGGGTGGTCATGGGCAGACTCTCAAGGCATTCAGCATGCTTACACTGTACGCCGGATGAGCTTAAACTATTTCAAAATACTTAAAAACTTTGATACAAACCATGAGTTTCGCTTGGCAGCCTCTCGTCTGCACATGAAGTCTGGCTTGATAAAACACCTAAAAACTTGAGGGGGAAGTGATCTTGACAAAAACTTTTAAACTGTTAAGTTTTTATTTATTATTTTCATCACAAAGCGGTAACGACAAGCCAAAAAGAAGCCGACTTCTTCCAAAAGGCGGTCTTGCTTTGAAAGATTCAAAGTTTAAAAGTAATTGGGAATCTATTCACAATACTAGTTAAATTTGCCTTCTTTATTTGGTCATACAACTGCTTAGAAAACCTCACACATAACATTAACATTACGCCACAGACCTCTTTGTTTAGTAACTGCCGTGCCGTAACATATTTTGGCCTTAGTGAATCAAACTGATTGCTTACAAGTACTAAGACAAGCTAGAACAGTTCCCTGATTTTTGCTCGTAAGCTTTTAATCTTCGTTTTACTGTCATTATCCCAAACTTAATTTTTTAGTTTAAAGGAAGTACTTAGTTGAGCTTTTGTGAAGCTCTTGAGGCCTCGTGGGTCACACAATAACATCGATTAGTTTTCATCGACTGTCTACCAAAGCAAAAGGATTCCGACATTTACCTAAATAAAGTAATTAATTGAAACGAGCGCGATCTTTGTTGCCTGGTTCGAGTTATTAATATCACTAACACGCAGCTTAAAACTTTATGGATGATTATCAACCGTCGGCAATTGCATAAGTTTGTTCAACAATGGACATCAAGAGAATAAATGCACATTACTTGGGCGCGACTATTTCTATCTATCTCACAATGTGAAGAATTTTTGTCGAAAAATAACCATTTTCGAGAAATTTTCATTGCAATATTTTGCCGATAAGGTGTAAAACTAATTGACTTGTAAAGTTTAATAACAGAAAAAGATGGCATAAATTAAAGCTTAAGCCATTTAGCCGCTGATTAGCCTTAACGTTACCGCCATTTGGAAGAAGTCAGTTCTCTAAAATAAACAAACTTCTATCGCGCCGTAGATGAGTTTTATTAAATATTCGTTTGTGGCACACGCTTCACCACAACAAACACATGAATAAAAAAGTAGAGTTACAGAACCACTTGAGTGCCAGGTTTTTTTTTTTTTTTTTTTGTTTTTTTTGTTGTTGTTGTTGTTGTTGTTGTTGTT
>ERZ1740055.331-NODE-331-length-11929-cov-8.931700_pt1 | contig 11929 bp, 5 predicted proteins | sample MGYA00581747_ERZ1740055 | MGnify/ENA primary metagenome ERZ1740055 (study PRJEB43018, sample SAMN04849739) | marine metagenome | isolation source: floating plastic debris | place: Pacific Ocean | collected 2008-08-28 | study: EMG produced TPA metagenomics assembly...
GCCGAAACCAATTGTAGAATTGCACACAATTTAGGCATCCTGCTGATGAACAGTTTTGTCAATTTTTTCGGTAGCATTCTTGTTATGTCTGTTCAGATATCTATTCAATGTTGTCCAGGAACATTTTACCAGATATAAAAATTTATTTTGAAAAGAAGTTCTTTAGTTTCTTATAGTAGCTTTTTATAAAATACATTAAATTCACTGTACACCGTGGGAGGATATAAGAACACTTTTTAAAGAATAAAAACGACATTTCAAACAATTAAAAAAACAAAATCTGTATTTAACAAACTAAACTTGCTAACCAGTTGCAAATTGTGCTGATGTTTTGCAAAGCTACTCAAGTGTGAATTCTGAGTTGCGAATAATACACTTACCTTTATTTAAACCATTTAAACACGGTAAAATTCATTCAGCTAAAAAGACTTAACAAAAAGTACTCTTTACACTACAACTAAATACTATACTAATTACAAAGCTGGTTTCCAAGTAGCTAACTAAATAGATGATCTTTATAGATGATTTGTAAGAGAAAGACTTTGTCTAGTTAAGGATAGAAAAACAAGCACCATTTAACTGCCTAATGAAACTGAAGTTTTGGAAAAAATTATTTGTGTATAAAGCGAGAGTTTCTTGAAATAAAAACCGACCTCGGGGCCTGAGATCAACCGTCTTCCTGCCGCGTGCAAATGCCTATGAGTTTTTTATCGACTCTACTCCGATTATGAACGGAAATTCGTATTATATTTGCTTTTGAATTTTATTCGAGTGGTTTAAAAAAGGGGTTGATTACACGATTAAGAGACTTTCCTCATGAAACTAACCAGAATCTTTCAGTTAAGATGTAAGCTCGTTGGCTTTAGTGTTGACCCGTTCAACCCTAGTATTTTAAGTTTGGTCCCTTGAGGTTCGCTGTATTCATAACTGACAATTCAAAATGTTATTGCTTACAACTGATCTTAACATGTGATTACAATAATAGCTAGGTATGTCAACGGACAATATCACTGCTCAAGTGTCTACAAAGTGAATAACACTCATTTGATATCCGACCCGCAGGAGACTATTCATTCATTTAAACGGAGATCACAATTGACGGTGTACAGTTTAACAGAAAGTTCACTCAAACTCAAAGGTGAAGAACATCCAGTATAATTGTTTATCATTTAGTCCACTTCCTACAAACACCACGCGTTCAAAAGTGAAGAAGTCAACTCTGTACGAAAACATGTGGCTACAAATTGGGATCTTTGGGTCACTAGTCGCCATTGTGTTAGCTTTGGTTCTATCCGTTCGGAGGGTCAGAGATGGGATCATTTCATCAACAATATACAAAAAAGGTTTTGCAATTCATATGAACATTTTCAGTCGCATTCACAATAAAGCAATAGAAAACCATAAAAAGGAACTGTTTTCCAAGCTGTCTTTAATGCTGAACAACATCGAAGGAGACATCTTAGAAATCGGAGCAGGGACTGGAGCAAACTTCAAGTTTTTTCCTCCTGGCAGCTCAGTGATAGCTTTGGATCCCAACCCCCACATGGAGTGGTATCTCAAGTCCAACTGTGCCAAATTCCCCCATATCTACCTAAAGCAGTGTGTGACGGGCTTTGCAGAAGAGATCAAGGAAGTCCAAGAGAACTCTGTTGCAGCCGTAGTATGTACTCTGACGCTTTGTTCTGTGAGCGACATCGCTAAAGTTCTGCAGGAAGTCAAACGCATTTTAAAACCGGTAAGTTCTGAGAGGTAATATCTGAGATTCGACAAATTGATTTCAATTTAGTAACTTGATATCAACAAACAGTTTAAAAGATATTAAGATACTTAGTTTTTATTGCTTCGGTTATAGCTTTTCAGTAGGTCTAAAAAACTAATTTAACACCCCAAGGAAGTTCTGAGTATTAAATCGTAAAGACTGGATGCAAGATCCAGATACAAATGTTGCCGTAAAGATTTTAAGTAACAAAGGAATGGAAATGGCACTGCCCGGGGAGTTTCGCAGAACTCTTGGTAAGCTAGTACTATTCTTGCTTCCTGTTTTTATTCTGTTCAGTAAACAAATAAACACAAAACACGACTCATGTTTTGTGTTCTTTGTTCCTTTATGGTAAACAAGCTTGAATAATAATAATATTGCATTTTTCGATAAGGGCGGAAGGGTGAAGTTGTATGTCAACAAATTGTCTCGTGATCTTGGTTTTGGTTTCAGCACACTGAAGTGATATTAAAAGGGGATTTTAAGTTATCTGACCTTAGCTCGTTATTGATCACAAAGTCAGTAATCTTAGTAATTAACTAAGCTCCAGTTGTTAAGTCGTTAATCATGAAACACATTCTGTTTGTTCAATCTCTGACTCAGAACTGAATACAAAATCCTACAGTGGTCTTGGCACTTTTCAGGAATTTCTCAAAATCCCGGCGCTCTTGCAAACGCAGCTAGCCGAGTTGCTCTCCTTTCTCCATCATTTGCAGCTTTCATTTCGATTTTTGGAAACTAGAAACGGCGACTGTATTTATTTTCAGTATTTTCGTATGAAATGCAAAATATATCGTTTAGTATTTCTCATCAATCGGTTCAAATCTTTTGATGATTATATAACTAATACTTTACGTTCATTATATATTGCTTTATACTGATTACTTGATGTGATCGTCCTTTACAGGGAGGGTGTTTGTTTTTTATGGAACACGTGGCAGGTAAGTGTCACATTAACTTCAGTACAATTTAGTCCAAAAGACGCTTCTTACATTGATATCTCTTGGGTCAGTAAAAACAACAAGTGGAAGCCTTTTTCGAAATTGAAGCTAAATTTGCTCAATAAGTATTCATGCAGTATGGTACCATTTTGATTGTTAGACCATTAGGAGATATTTACTGATATTGCTAATATAAACGAATTTTTCAACTTGTACAGCGGAAACTGGGACGATTAAGCGCAAACTTCAAGAAAAACTCGATAATTCCTGGAAGTACTTGAGTGATGGTTGCACATGCGCAAGCGATACACTGAGTTATATTGAAGATGCAGGCTTCAGTACGGTTTGCTGTAAAAGATTCGAGGCCATTAATCTCTCAAGCGTGTGTTTCCTGATGAAGCCACACATCGTGGGACTCGCTATAAAGTAAGACCCCTACCTACATCCGCAGAAGTCATGAACGTAAACCGAACTTTTGAAAACATAAATATCTCATTAATCACAATATTTCATTTTAAGCCATAAAATCTAAAAAGAGTTTTTTTAAAGTGTATACAAAAAATCAGATTATAACTTGAATGTCATCATTAATATTGTTATGTCAAGCAAAAGAAAACGTGAGTTGTCATCATATATATAGTTTAAGACAATTAACTAAACTGCCTTCACACCATTTCAATTTGTCATGTCAATAATTACCTTAAAAGCTTTTTAAGTAGTCTAGCTACGTCAGTCGATCCTGATTGTTTAAAGTGAAGAAAACTGTGATACAAAATGTACCTAAATTTAGAACCCTAAAAAATATGAGAAGAAAAAGGTTTAACGTTTGGTGAAAACATTTCTAGATGTTACGTAATCTTTCAGATATTTATGATAGTGTCATACAAAAGCAGTACAAAAATTTGCACTTCAGTCTGCACTCTCGGTGTTTACAAAACTCAAAAGTTAATAAATTCTGGCAGCGCTCTCCTGTCCCATGTCTTTAGGTAAGGAAAATAATTACATATGTAAAGTTTTGTGACCGGAAATTCTTCTTCAAACTTCAGAACTGTTTTTTATTAATGCTTGTTGTAAGGAGATAAGTGATGATCAGGTGACCATCAGCATCAATATAATTATTTTTGCTTCTTTTGGCAACAATCCTTTATGTAAATTTAGTTTTTCAGGGCTAAAAATCAATAACTAAACTGGAAGTGCTTTCTGTAAGACGGAAACCAGTTCAATTTTTATCTGGCAGAAAGCTTTTAAGTGAGACAAAAAGGCTTTGCTCTAGGCATAAAGCAAATTACTAACTCACTGTTTAATATTCCCTTCAGGAAACGTTAATTTTATTAATACCTAAAGAGTTTTATCATGGCTTCAAAAATAGAACGAGATAAAAAGACTCAATTCTTTTAAAAGTGTTTTTAAAATATCTTTCAAATCTTTTTTCTTTATGGCGCGTGTATTTAATAATTCATAATAACATTGAAATGAAATCTCTGATAACCAACATTTAAAGGGAAATGTTTTTTTTGTCCGTTTCTGGAATAGCACTTTGTGATATTCTATGTAATGTATCTCATTTCCACGATTGATCAACTAAAGCAAAGACTGAGAGTTGTTTTATCTTGGACATCTTGTGTTTGATAAACACATTTTATTATTGTCCATCAAAAAGACTTCATGAGACGAAGGAATACAGCTGATTAGAGAAAAAAACACCTAAAGTGAAAGATAGCCTGACAAGTTTTCCGGTTCTGATTCGGAGCCCAGGAAAAGCATAAAATATTCGACACTTGGAAAATTTTTGAGAAGCCGATAATCACTGTAACTTCTTATTGGATGGTTTTGTTTTTCAAATCAAACATTGAACTTCAAATTAAGATTTCATTTCTTGACGAATAAAGTTCATAAAATATCTTCTTGTTTAATTTTATTGAACAACTAAAGTTTAGAAGCAATAAAAAAATACAAAACTCTGCAGCTCATTCACAATGAAACTACTGTCGCTCTGCTTTCTTAAAATATCTTTTTTACTGTCACACGGCCTACGTGCGAACTGACTAAGTACAAAAGATGCAGTTATAAGAGAACAGTTTAGAAGATCATTGGAAGCAGGAGATTGGTAATACGTTTTATAAGACAACATTTTTGAATTTCCAAGCCATGTATCAATCGAATATCGATCATCTTTAGTTGGACGTGAAAGTTACAATAAATTCCTGGGTCAGTGGTTGTTCAAAGTTTTGAATTATCAATAGAGTCAAATTTATAAGAAAACCTCATGAAAAGCAATTAAAAACACAACCCAAGTATTATTTGGAAGTTTCAAATATCTTATCTAATCACTTATGAAATACTTTTGAATATTTTTTACTGGTAGGAGCTTAGACCAAGTACAAAAACGTAAAATGGAATCGAAAGATTAAGCGACTAGCCCTGTCACCTGTCAATATTTCAACTCGGCTAATGAAGTGTGGCGTGTGCTGTGGTGAGGGAGACACGCTTCATACATAACTGGCTTAACTTTTCACACAATTTTGTTTTAAGGGTCATCACTATCACTGCCTTTTCTTTAATTTGGCGGCTACCTTTCGGCTCTGTTCCTCACATTGCCTGCATTAAACTTTTTCGATGTGTGGCAAAAAGCTCGTATTTCAAGTTTCAAATCAAAAACTAACAACTGAAAGTATTCCATAAGAAGGACCACAGGCGGCCAATTCAAACAGTTTTTAAAAAGGCTACGCCATTCGCACTTGCTTTCCAAGTACTTCCAGCGGTCGCTGTTGACTGAATATACCACCAGAATTGTTTTCTTTTTTGACAGATAGTCTCCAAAATAAACAATATGATAAAATATGTTTCTCACTTTGTGTAAAATATGTTATTTCTTTTCATTTAGATAGGTTTTTGGATGGTTTTTGTCGTACATTTCAATTCATCATGGGGTCTCGTTCTACTACATGAAAAAATGTAAAACTAAACCTGTTGCGTGCCTTTTTTATTTTTTATGTTGTGGCATGAGGTCGCATGAAGAATTGCGCGACGAAAATCGCCCCAGACCTACCTAAATGAAAAGAAGTAACACAATGAAACTAAAAACTCCTACGAAACTCATGTGAAAGATTGGACTTGTTTTAAAGGCTGTCAAGACAAGTTTAATTATGTACGTACTGTTATTTTACTGAATAGCATCGTAGAGCTAAAGGCAAAAGATATGAACTTTTGCATATTTAGTTGAGAGGATGTTTATCGCTGCCTTATGTATCGGACTCTTCTTGTTCAACATTTTTAATTTTTGTTAGGGCAACGAATAATTTATAGAAAACCACTGCATGTTTTATATTCGAAAAGGCTTAACAGTTACCTGTATGTGGTAAAAAAGAGGATTTAATAAACACGTCAAAAAAGTTTGTGTTTAATTTGTGATCACGGGATGCAAAATCATCTTTTAAAATCGTAAAGAAAGTTGATGAAAGCAAGTTTTATCCTAAAACTTTTATGGAGTGCTGTCAACAATTATTGTGATTGTATTTGCAGAAAGTCTTGGTTCAAAAAATACTTATAAATTATGGAATGCTTGCGTCGGTATTTCGATAGAAACAATTAGTCTTAGATAAGTTTATAAGTTTTAAATCGTTGTGAATAGAATTGTGAAAACTGACGTTTCGGACCGTTTCACTCCTTCCCTTGGAGTGAATGTGTGGAAGGTAAACAAAGAATTGGTTATATACAGGTGCAAAGCTGGATAACCCAATATGATAGGTATTTAAAAAAAGGAAATAAAAGTATAGAGATGTGTGAGAAAAAAATATGTTAAAAAATTTAAGAAGGTTCAGGAACGATAGAAATTAAGCGTTCATTTATCCAGTGCATGGCGGTATGGTATACCCAAAGTGTGAATAAGTCGCATATCTTTGGTTTTGCAACAATCGTTGCCGCAGTTGATGAGACGAAATTAGAGATGGAGTGATTAAAAGTATTAAAGTGGCCGGAGACAGGTTTAGAAAATTAAAGATAGCTTGTTGGGTTTATGTCATAGAGATGATCTCGGATGCGGTCACCTGAACGGCGGTCAGTTGACTTGAAGCCTGTAACAGAGGTACGTGAAACCACAAAAGGACAAGTTGACCAGCCGGTAGACGGAAATAGCTTAGCTTGAATCAGACAAAATATTTATCTTGTTTTCTGTGTCTACCGCAGAGTTGATGAAATTGATTGAAATAAAAACTTGTTACATCACATCGCAGTTGACTTTCAAATACTGAAACTCCTGATTGATAATTCTCGCAAACATGGTCAAAGCTAAAGGATTTAAAAATAATCGCTTGTTTTAACAAACTATTAATTCCAAGTTTATGGAGAAAAAGTTTTAAATTACCTCAGAAAGGTATAACAAAAGCGTCTATCTTTGCTGATAAAAACAGTTGCCGGCATTTTGATTTATATGTTGATCCAGAGGCTGTTTTCCAGATTTACGTTATTATTAAACGCTACAATTTTGCAAACTTATAACACCGAAGAAAAATAAAATTCGCTAGGTAAATTTAGACTTGTACAGGCAGGAAATTGTACTCCGCTGGCGCTGTACTTTAGTTAATAATATAGGCAACCCAGTATATACACTGTGTGCTGTGTCTTCGATCATTCGTAAAGGATTTTAGAGCTTTTGTGCCACCAAAATTTTTCGTTGACACATCACCTCACCTGAATAAATACATGTACTAAAATATAATATAAAGATATTCATCTTGTTATACACTGAGATAATTGCTACATAAGCACATAAATCATTTTATTATAATATCTTTCCCATAGATTTTTTGCAAAAGTTGACTTAGCAATAGCCACATGCAGGTTTTGTAGCCTGCGACGCAGACGAACTTAAGACTGTAAAGTACTTTGCAGGACGTGTTTAAGTTCGTCTGCGTTGCAGGCTACAATTTTTGTGGGAGCGAATATTAATCAAATAATACTGTGTCTCGAGTTTTCACTGATCTGCTCATGAATTCTCCCCAACGTTCGCCTCGGTTTTCACCAGGCTACGAAGGCCGATGAGAACATGTTTTATTTTCTTAAATATATAATAATATAGTTCTACTTATTTTTGTTTCATGAATGTTAAATACTAGCTATTTAAATTTTTGCAACGCAAAAATTCTCATGTAAAATTAATATTTTTTTTACCCACGAGCCCGATGAAGTGGCTCACATGGCCTTTGATTCATTACGGACGAAACAGCTGTCCGCGGTTGCTCTTGTTAATTCCACGGGTGAAGGTAGTTGTACGCATGCGTGTAGACTCTGCCCAAACCGTATAGTTAAGTACGGGTGATTATTATTATTATTATTTATTTTTATGTTTTACATCTGTATTTTTAAATAATTTAGGTCCTTTCTATGGATCCTTTTTCCGCACCAAGCTCCCACATGCATGCAGTGGGGCTCAGCGTTAAAGTAGTTCTCATGCCCCTGTAGCTCTGCTGATGACGAAACAGCTGTCCAAGGCTGCTGTTGTTACTTTGCGTTGCAGTTGCACGGGTGAAGCTGGTTGTGCTCATGCGTGTAGGTTCAGGTCAAACCGTGGGTTAACCTCGTACCCAGGCTTATTTTACTCCCATGAAAAAAAAACTGGTTGTAGCTGGTCACGTGTCAAGCTGTCAAAAATATTCCGCAGTGATAGTATTCTTTTGCTATAAACTATTACTAGTGGAAACTATCGCTAAGATCCAAGACATAACTACAAGAACAAAAGAAAAGCTGTGCAAGCCCTAAAAATAAGTGCCGTCATTTTATTTTTAGCATGTTTTTATATCGCTATTTTGTATTCTTTAAGTCATTGTACGTTAAAATTTTTCAAAAAATTAAGAATTATTTTGCTGTCATATTTTGTTTTGCATATTAGTAAAGATTACTAATGAAAAGGTCAGTAGAATATGTGGGGAATATCTACTATGAAAAATGGAATCACTTATTAGTATGGCTGCAAAAACAAAAGCAAAACTAAGAATCAATTTTAACAGCACTATTATCTGTTGACAGATTTTTTTTTTCTTCAATTTTACTTACTATCTGTAATATGAAACAAAGAGAGGAAAAAAAACTGTCAATTTAAAAATCCTTTTTATGTTATGTGTGTATACATATATATGTTTTTTTTAATTTTATCAGTGTTTTGTATCAATGTAATGTATGTTATATAAAAAATAAAATAAAAAATAAATAAAAAAAGATGTGGGGTGCTAGCTGAAAACCTTGAACATAGATTAAGGAATATGAGGTTGAAATGGTTTGGTCATGTAAAATGTAGGGATGAGACTGATAACATACTTAGGAGAGCGATGGAGATGGAAGGTAGAAGGCCAGTAGGTAGGCTAAAGAGACCTGGAGTAAGATAGTGGAAGAAGGCATAAGGAAGTTAAACATCACAGAAGATATGGCAGAGGATAGGTGAAAATGATTTTGTTTTGCGTATTAAAATATTTTTTTAACAATCTTTATCAGTTCTGACACTTGTCAGATAAAGTGCATTTGGTAAAATGTATTGTAATGTATGTATATATGACTTTGATAAATTGTATAGTTTATTGAATGTAACTTTAAAAAAATACTCACGAACCTAGCTGCATGCTTAATCTTGAAATAAAAACATTTTCTGTTTACTATAACTTGTGACTGAATATGCATAACTTGAAACGGCGACTTCAATTTCCGAAGTCTTTGTTTTGCAATATTTGAAATGCGAATTATCTAAATGAAACATTTTCTGTTAACTCTTAAAATGTAAATATCAGTTGAGGGTTTGTTGTATGTATCAAAAGTCCTTATCCTAATTCTAATGGTGAAGGCAAAAGAAAAACTTGATTTTTCTTCATGGTGTAATTTGGAAAAATCACTTGCTGATTCACCTTGACCGGGTGACGGGAGGCTGGTAGCTACCCTATTGTTTTCTGTCCGTGACGTCAAAAACAGAGTATAGTAAATTGCGATCGTGTCCTATTTTCTTCGACTATGAATCTGTTCCATATGATAGCGAGATTTGTTTTAGGCGGTTGCTGCAAGGTAAAAGATAAAGAAAAGAGAATATCGATCATGCAATAACTTTTTACGATGATCCTTGGCATCAATGGTTCAGTTCGTGCAGAACACAAGGGATAAAATCATGGGAGGTTGTATCTTTCAATGGATGGATTTTCTGTTCGCTATTGCTCTATACCATGTTTAAAGCAAAGAACATGACAAAGATTGATTTTAAAAGACGATGTTGTATTGTGCCCATCTCTCGATTTAAGAAGGCAGCAGAAACAAACCCCTTTGATAGAGCACGTAACCATGGCCATGGGAAGCTTAGGTAAGCTGTTTCCAGTATATACTCAAATGCTCTCTATAGTGAAACTTGAGGTTTTTTCAAAATAATAAATTCGTCGATAATAATTACAATCTCGGAGGAAAAAATCCATGCTTGGCGTTTTCTTCAATATAATAATTGAAATTTAAAACTCTGTCAGTTTTATAGGTTTTAAAAGATTAAAAGTTGTTGCATTGTTTTGTGTACATCCTCATATTATTTCTGGTCGTAGTTGCTCGTTTTATTGACACAAACACTTTGACAACCCTTTTTAATTATTCGATAGATGCTCATTTACGAATAACACCATTATTTTGTACGTTTAAGGCAGAAACCTGAATTGCTATTATTTTTAGAGCTTGAAAGGGGTTTATGCCTGGTTTTCTGAATCTAGAAAGGTCCATTCCCTACCTTCTGCAATGTGTACGCAGTAGCAACTGCATTAAAATTATCGACATTGTTACACGCTTTGAATCTCTTTCCTTCTACAATAGGGTTGAAAATGATTTCAAACAAGTTGCTCTGTTGACAATTTTTACAAATAGTTTTTTTTTTAAAAATGTGTATCTGTGACTTTGATTTAATATTTAAATAAGAATTGTTCATCTTTTAGGTTTATGAGAAGAGTTTCTTACAAGGAGTTTGCCCACCTGATGGAAAATGGGTTTTTTGGCAGGCAGAAGAATCAAATTTTCCTTTTGCCATCACCATTAGAAGGTAAAGGACTTTTGATATATATTTACACAAAACCAACAACTGGTATATACACTTTGAATTACTCAAGTTACACTAAAATTGAGAAGAACCGCTACTATGATTGGGCACTTGATGAAAGGTTTTTGTTATTCCTAGAATATTTGAACTTGCTTGCCAAATGAATCACGCCGATTTTACGATTAGGTGTTTGTCTAGAACAAATAAAACGTATAAAAGGGTACGAAAATCACGATTTTTCTTACCTTTCACAACTCCAGGCTTTCAAAAACAATCTGTAAAAACTATGCGGTGCGTGACGTCGCAAGCCGGGCTCCCGTGCTACGACTGGGTCCACTCGAAAAACTTGAAATTAATCATCCCTTACCATGACGTAAAACAAGTGAATATGTTTTCCGGAAAAGTTTTATATATTGATAACTTGTACAGCGTAGTGAAAAGAATTTTAGAACTAACATTTCGGACTGTAGTCCTTCGACAGCTGGCTCGTTGGCAATAATTTTAGTGCACGTGTGCAGTTTTTTTGTCGTGTTTACAAAATGTTTTAATATCAAACCGACTCACGGAGCTGATTTTAATGATAAAACAAGTCATTTGTTTAAAAAGTTTATTTTTTAAAAAGGGACCTTTTGTTGGTTTTCCCGACAATTTACGACAAATCACTTCTTCATCAAATTTTAAAGGCACTTGTTCGAGAAAATCGCTGAAAGAAATTAACCGTCAACAGTAATTGTAATCTCACCTTAAATTAATTCGTGACCGGCTAGATGAAGTGTAAGAGGAGGGTGAAAGGCAAAGCTGCTGTCCCTGGTGTAAAGAGATGCATGGTCTAAACCGCTCGAAAATCGTTGCAGGAAAATACAAGATTGTTCATTCAGAAACCTTTCTATTAAAATGAACATTATAAATTTAAAAATTCTACCTTTTGCAAAACAAAGAGAACGGACTCTTTTTTTACCTCATGGATGAGGTCAGTCATCGATGAGGTTTAGGAGTGAGGTAAATTCACTCGCTCACTCGGCTGTAAACTTTTAATCGGGTAATTAATGCATGCATTAACCAATAAATTACAAGGAAACAAGACGCCAAAGCTCATCTCATCCCAACTCTTCCCTCATACAAACTCTTTTGCGCGCTGGTTATTTATAGACCAATCTCTTAAGTGCGTAAGCATGTGGGACTCTA
>ERZ1740055.332-NODE-332-length-11916-cov-9.546328_pt1 | contig 11916 bp, 7 predicted proteins | sample MGYA00581747_ERZ1740055 | MGnify/ENA primary metagenome ERZ1740055 (study PRJEB43018, sample SAMN04849739) | marine metagenome | isolation source: floating plastic debris | place: Pacific Ocean | collected 2008-08-28 | study: EMG produced TPA metagenomics assembly...
TGGTTCCACTAATCCATCAACTTGCTTCTTGCATCTTCCACACACAAAATCTCTCTCCAACCTTGGGAGTCACCATCTCTACTTTTGCACATCTTCCATGGATCCATTTCCTGCATTTCACACACAATACTAAATTTGCCATCACTTGCTTCCCACAAATACCACATGGATCTACCTTACTTACAGACACTTCACCTTCTGCACCACTTATTACCACTTTTGTCTTCCCAAGGTTCACCTTCAGCCCCTTGCTCTCAATTCAAGTGCCTCCTTCCATCTCGAGAACTTCTCCCTCAGTCCCTCCATAGTTCTATGGATAGAGGCTCTATCTGATATAAGTTGTATTTTGATCTTATATCAGATAGAGCCTCACATATTTTTAAATACCTAGAGCGCAACGAAACATGTTTGCATCTGCATGTGCTCTAAGAAATGTTTTCAGGTTCTGGATTCCGCTGCAACGGAATTTTCACTTAAAATAAAAGAGGCTATTCATATAAAACGTGAAAATCCCAGTCTGAATAGCCAAGTCAAGCATGTTAATCTTAAACTGTTCTTATAGTTCTATTGTCAGTTTTCTTTTGTTTTTTCTGATTAACATATTTTTTTCAATTATATTCTTCTCACTTATCAATATGCAATTAGTTGCACTGACGATGGCAGTAGTACTGCCGAAACATGTTTGCAATAAAAAAGTCGTGTTTTTTATGAAATGTTTGGTAAATTTTCTGCTATGTAGACCATTTGGAACTTTTAAAAAAAATTGCTATACCTACATACTTGTAATTGTAAGAGTGTCTATTGATGTTACACTATTTTTAACTTTGTAATTGATTTAATTTGCTAAAACCAACTAAGTTGTATGTTGGTTTTATTACCAGATAAAAGTCAACATAAACCTTTTTAGGAAAAAACACAATTCTAGTTATATTAAGTTTTACAAATTTAAGTCCAAATGACATAAACATTTTATAATTACAATTATAATAGTTATAACAATCTTTTACTTTAAAATACTTAATAAGTTAATGGCAGACTATAGCTATAAAATTATATTACATTTCTTATCTGCATTTTCTTGATGTAAGTTACACTTTCAAGCATATTAGTATGGTTTATAAAAACACTTTTATTTGCATCCAAAAACAGTAAAATTTAATATAGAAGTAAAGGATATAAAACTATGTTTCATAATTTATCATCTTGACTTCTGATCATGACATCTCCTCGTAATCATTTCATTTTAGTTGTAAACACATTTTCTGCCAGTCTACTTGACGAAGTTATTGTGATGACAACAACATGTTATTTTGTATTGTTGGTTTTCATATTAAATTGTATACTGAATTAAAGGCAGCTTTGTTTATGATTCTTAAAAAAATAATTATCATAAACTTGGTTATTTACAACTATTGTTTTTTTATTCATTTGACCTATCTATTTCATCAAGTATAGATGGCACAAATGTGCTAGTAGCTAACTTCAAGCCACTATATTAGGCACTATGGCCATGTTGGTAGTAAGGTTTACTCCTTTTAACTACTTTTATCTTTTCAACATTTTTAACAATAAAATTCATAGAAATAAAGATAGACTAGTACATAATTGCTAGATTGAACCATTTTTCTGTTCAATACAAGTTTTCATTAAAACAGATAAGAAATCAAACTTTGGATAATATTCACAATCAGCTAACCTCAAAAGAAAAACTTCGTTCTAGCTATCAATTAAGCAATTTATTAGTGGCCAATAAACACAACTCAGCTCCAAGCTAAAGTGGTACTGCTAAATATAAAACCATCGAGTAATAATTCATTTATTTAATTGCAAGAGAAGTGAAAGCGAAACCAAAGAAATAAAGCGGTACATTATCAAAGCGTTTAGCTATTAAATCTACCAGCTAATTCATTTAGAAATCTTAATAAGAAAAACCACAAATTTAAAAACTCGACAAACTGCCTTTTATAAATAATCAGATGAGTTGGCTATGAGTATGTATGAGTTTTGCAAACAGGATATTAGACTAATACTGTTGATTTGCGATTTCTAATTTACATGCGTAAAATGTAAATTAGACAAACAAACGGCATTTTTCAAGGATCATCGTACATTATCATTAATGTATGATTAGGCCGAGAAACGCTCGAAGAACCTCAATAACTTAATATGCAATTTGGAGACTGTGCATCACGTCTCTCGTGGATTAAATGGTTTAACGCAAATCTTAGAATTTCAGCTGAAGGCGCCCGCACGATCTTCGCCCAAAATCATAGCCATAGAAATGGCAACTAAACTCAACACGTGGCGTTACATATTCCAATTATGTTGTTAATTTTGGTTCTTGTATTTGTGCTAGGCAGCGGAAGAAACAATCAGCTCAGACAATAAACTGAAAACTAAACGTTTTCAACTAAGCTTTAACAAACTCAAACAACATATTTAATATCTCAAAGGACAATATTTGCCAACCGTTTAACTTAAGTTCAGCGACTCTTTCGCAAAAGCAACTAAACAATGGAGACTCAAAGTTCGAGTAATGTTAACAATAAACACTTCAGGAAATGAGAAAACAAACTCTGTAATCGCGAATGAACTTCACAGCTTGCTTATATATCTTTTTAACGAGAACAAACAACCTATTTACTTTTCACCTGTTCGGAATAAAATTCACAATTAGTCTATTTCACATGCCTTGTTGATTTCGTTCGCAGCGGAAAGGTACCGAAACCCATGATTCAAAAATATCAATAAGGAAATCTCTTAAAATTCTAAGCAAAATTAAACAAAAACTGTATGATATTTAAGATAATCAAGAACGGATGCAATCCAGTGTTACATGGCGAAACAACATGCTGGATTTCACAGAAAACCTATAATGAACAATCGCAAGAATATTAAATCTGCCTGCCTATTGCGAATGCCGAGTGTAAATCGAGGATCATAAACAAAGTAAATTGAAAATTAAATCTAAAACTGCATATGCTTTGAGCGGAGCTTTCGACGGGTAACGTATTGTATTACGCGAGCAAACAATCCAAGAAACATCGTTCTCAGTTGGAGGTATACACACGAGATAACTAGGAGTCGTCGCAGTATTGTACACATCCTACAAGTTTCAAAATAAAACACTTTCGACGTAATGATAGTGTTGGTGCGAGTTTCACACCTAAATGCAGCACTTTGGGGTTCAACGAACGAACACAAAAGCCAAACATCTATGCAAGAGCTCAGCTGAACAAGACTCGGGTGAAGTATCATTGTATGAAACCACCCGTCTCAAAAAAACATATGTTTTTGCCACCAAAGCGAGCTAAAGAACCATCTCTCAAAGCAATTGCTAACACCAAGTAAAATAATTCGAGTTCGATCGATTTGGCAGGCGTTCCGCTATTGCATTTTAGAGCAGCGATTGCCTGTGAAACAGGGAATATTTAAAACATACCTGCTGGAGCTGAACGGGCGCAACAAGCATGCAAGAAACTGAATAAGCTCGGAATATCAAATTCACCTATTTTAAATCTTAAATTGGCAGTTATTTTGGCGAAACGAGTTCAAATTAAAAGAAGAATGTGTTACACCTGCCTTACAGGTATTTTAAAAGGCTTACCCGACGATGTCAGCTGTAGAAAGCAAAGAAATTTCCTCAGAAGGTGGGCTCCTCAAAGAACAAAATCCTAATCGCTTTCGAACAAAAACTTTGTAAACAGGCAGAGAGCCTTATGCCTCGTTTACATGCTAACGCGCAAAGTAAACTGGGACGGGCTTTTCATTATTTATTTTTAATCAATTTGATTTGGTTTAATTGGCCTAGGTAAAAATTTTAATTAGATATTTACTGTTTAAAATGTTTAATACATGTAAACTGTAACAGTATAAATTGAAGTAAGTCAGCAAGCGAGGACTAACGCATATTTATACATGTTATTTCTTAATGGTGGTCGAAACATGTTTTACTTAAAAAGTTGTGTTTCTTGCTTGGCATCAACAACTTTGTTGTCATTTATTAGTAACTTTAAAAAAAGATGGAAAATCTGCTGCACAATATTTGCAATATTATCCAACTTTTAGCACCTTGATGATAAAACTTTCTTTGTTATTTCAAATAATTTATAATGCAACATTTTGAAAAAAAAATCCTTTTGGCTTTTGCTATATCCCATTTGTTGAGTTTAAAAACATGTGGATGAAAAATCCTCCAATTCCAAACCTAAGAACACGCTAAAAAGATACCCGGCTTAAATATTTGGAATTCGCTAGATCAAGAATTAAAAACTTTATCCATTAAGACCTTCAAAGCCAGATTGAAGGAAAAGCTTGTCTCAAATTATTAACTGAATTATTCACACAAGCGGAAAGATTACAAAAAGTATATAAAAAGGCTAGAAAATATTTTAAATTCTTGACTTGTTGTAGTTATAATGTTATAATATAAACTCTTTTCTCTATATGTTTTCATCACTGTTTGTAACTCTTTTTTTTTTCTTCTTTCTATCTTTTCTATGTTAAATATTCTCCTCATATACCGATCAAAACACATATAATCAAAACAGAGTTCTGGTTGCCTGGCTCGTATAGCCCTTATGGTTATTCCAGGTAATCAGTACCTATCCATATTAATTAACTAACAAATATTACTGTAAGATATCAAATATGAGGTGAACAAAATTCTCTTGTTGTTGTTGTTGTTACCGCCGCCTGGTTAGTATGGTTGCCGGTAAGGCCGGTGCCAGTCTATCGTGCGGGAGGCCTAAGTTCGATTCCCGGCCGGACCAACACTCAAGGTCTTAAAATAATTGAGGAGAAGTTGCTGCCTTTGTTGTTATATATGCAAACGGTTAGAATATGGGATATTGACGTTAAACCGTAGTTACACTAACTTCTGCGTTTATGTGTTTTCCTGTCATGCTTAAGGTCTCCGTTTACCTTAGAGTGGTAATATGGTGTCCCCTGATCAGTAGCGTTTGGCCTAGAAATGACTTAATAAAGCTATTTTAAGGTGAATTAAATAAAAGCTTTTCAGTATTTCGTGAATCGCTGAAAAATTTTAAACTAATGCTCCTCGGCTTATGTTGGCCGTGAAGCACCGTCTGTATAGTGTTAGAGACTAAAGCTAAATCCCTTACGAACCTATAGTGGCACTTGGAGCCGGCGCTTATCTCCGGTTTCTGTAGTGTTAAGTAGATAAGAGTCTTATTGATAACAATCCCTGTTTTCTGTGCGAGAAAAACACGAAATATAGTGTATTTGCATGGTGTTCAATAGTACTTCGTGTGCAACTTGTGAAATGCCTAAAACCGAGACTGAAGAACTGACTGTCGAAGAAACCTGACAAAAAAACAAGCTCAGCGGTAGAAAGAAAGAAGTGGACTCGAGAACAAAAATGGGATTTTATCGACTTGCCCGAGTTGCAAGAGAGCTTAAGATAAGATACAAATTCAAACTCAAGGCAAAAACCTAATATTTTTGACTTTTGTGAAAAAAAAAATTATGAAGCTCCTTTCAAATCACTAAAGATTGGACCTGGAGGAAATGCTGTTACAATATGTGGGTAACATACCAGAAATGGAGAAACAGCTCATTGTAAAATTTCAAATTTTGCGCGAGAAAGTCGTGTGAAAGTAAATGAGTATGGGTTTTAGATAAAATTTAAAAGTTTACAGACAAAATGCATCCCGAAACAGACTTCAAGATGTCTGAACTACACTTAAGCGTATTTAGGAACCGTTATTCCATTTTAAAAACACCAACGAGGGGCAGCTCAAAGATCTTGGATATACTCAAAGTCTCAAGTTTAACCATTACTCCGCCAAACGGGTAACAAACAAACATTAGGATTGCTTGGCATTCAGATTTCATGGAGGCATTTCTCCATGGGATCTACAACAATTAGCCCGCAACATAGATGGAAGGCCCTTCGACTGAGATTTGACTTTTGTGTTGATACCAAAGGAGCCACTTATAATGCGACAAGAGAAAAGGCTGTATGTGGGCTCCATCGACTGGCTGTGGTCACGATAAAAGGCGGTGTGCTGTTCAGTTGGTTATGTAACTGTTTGCAATTCGACGATGAACCAAGGTTGAAGCCACGTATTCATATTTAAAAGACACAGCCAAACATCCACCTAAAAAGGAATCGAAGCCACGCAATACAACCAAAGAGTTGTACTTTATTTTTAAAAGATACTTGGTGTGATGAAGAAATTATATTGCTGGTACTAGCAAAGTTCAACCATTTGACGTCGCTTTCAATAGAGAGTTTAAAATGTACACCGCCAAGTATCAGAATTTATGAGTGAAGATCTCGAAATGTTTCTCACAGCAAAATTAATTGCTGGAGAAACGGGCGTGTTACATTTACCAAGCTCATAAGTTCGAAAGCCAATGTAGGTTCTGAAACATATCTTTGAGTCAAGGATAGAGAAATTCGTCCCTTTGCTTATATGTGTAGGATATAATACGCTTCCCACGTCAGGGAAAATGAAAAATGAAATAGGTATTAAAGGCCTTCCTGACTGAATGAATACACCATTGGCGAATCTCACAATATTGTAGAGTACGTTTCGTTTCAGGAAGGCAGCGATGACGAGGTTGATGGGGTTGTCGGCAGCGAGATTTAAAACTGAATTGATTCAGTTTCACTTTTGATAAACACGAGCGCTATGGTTTGTTAAATGAACACGGATTTGAATAATAAAATATTTTTTATACAAACATTTCAAGCTAAAGGATTACAACTTTTAATGGCCCGCTACTTTTGGAGAGGAACTCAACTTTCAGAGGGACGCTACTTGCAAGCAATTTAAGAAGTGATACAAATTTGACGTGACTTTCGGAGGGACGTTATAAATAGCTTCGGAATTCAACGATATAATATAAGAACATCTTAAAGCATATACGAGCTGAAGTCTTCAATGAATTATATTTACAATCATTCCGCAACAAGCCAAAAATTTGAGCAATATATGGAAATGAGTATATTATTTATCAATACATTTGTTCAATTACCAGCAGCCTTCCAAGATATAGCAGCAATACCAGTATTTTTTACTTTGTAAACTCTTTATTTCTTTAATTTGTCATAAATGGAATTTTATGTCGGTGTTTCTATAGAAACAGTTTTACAAATTGATAAATTTTACACCGTAGTGAGAAGAATTTTCGAACTGCATGACGTTTCGGACTGTGGTCCTTCGTCGGAGTGAAGGACTACAGTCCGAAACGTCAGTTCCAAATTTCTTCTCACTACGGTGTAAAACTTATCAATTTGTAAAACCGTTTCTTTGTTTCTTTGTTCTATTTCAAGCCAAATTTACATATAGTTCCATGTTTGTACACTGTATCCTTAGTTTGTCATAGGTTGTGGACTGCAGCTGGCAGCTGAAACTGTTTGCTGTTTTTAAATATTTCAACCGGAGGACGTTTTGTAAATTCTTAAATATGACAACTGTACTTGGCTAATCCTGATACTTAATAGGTGTTTCGAGTTAGAAAATAATTCTAGCTCAAATTTTTTTTTTTTTTCACATCAAAAACAACTAGTTTTTGAATTTCTGTCTAACTGTTCATCGCTCTTTAACATACAGTTGTCTGCTGTGGGGACAAGGATTACGTAAGGATTATCTAAAAGGTTTGTCATTTGATTAATTCAATTGCAACTACAAAATTTGCTGTTAAACATTTTAGTTGCAAAAACTTTGTATAGGATTTATTTATACCCGCAGACTTTACGATTTTTCTTTATAAACCTTTCATTTTCACTGCATTTTCAGTTGCTTTGGCTCAAAGGAATTCTCAAAACGTACAAATGCAAGCGTGCACTAACAATTAGTTGATGAAAATTTATCCTTTTAAACAATCCTACAGTAGTTATTCATTTATTAGATCTTTTATTGATCCGATAACAGCAGAATACATATATAGTTCTTGAACGGTTACATCAATAATTATCATCTTCGTCAATACCTTGCGGAGCTTTGATTGATTTCACCGAACTGAATGTACAAGACGTTTTTTTTTAAAAAACGAAAATGGATTTAAATTTTTTAAGATCCAGTAAAATCTTGCTCAAGCTCAATGTTCTTATTTTGTTCGTGACTGTCATATATTTTTAAATTCTGAAAATCAACTAAAATGTCCTTAGGTGCTCTTGTATGCTCCTTTTTTCTTGTGACTGAAGGCAGACAGTATATCTTCAGTATTTCACAGTTTGTGAAAAGATAGTTTTTCACGTTTGTAATTCAAGTTTTTTTCCTTAACATTTTTATTTCCCCAGCCTCAAATTGTTTTTAGTTTGTTCTTATTTTTCAGGCGATTTGAGCCTCACTGTTCTTATTAAGTTTCTTCTTAATAAAAAAAGTATATCCTGCTTTTAATAAAGCGGGCATTCAAGAGCGAACTGACGAAGCAGGAATGTCGTGAATTTATTTTGCCTCACTGCATGCAAAGACGAAACTGAAGAAAGGGCAGGAACTTTTGAGTTTTAAGTTTTGGATTCTGGGAAGAAATTGCTTCTGGGATAAATTTGTTGCGGTAACTAGAAATGTAATAAAGCTTATCGGTACTTCCGGTTTGCATGCATAAACAGAAAAAACAAAACAAAAAAGAGCACAAGCCATTGTATAAAAAAACAACAACAATTTATAACTTATCGAGATTTTAAAACCTCATAACATTTAACAGAATACTTCACTTCAGCAAAAGAGCATTGTCCTTTTATTATCATTAGATTAATCTAACAACCTTTTTTAGATAAAATCACAAACTAAAAAAAATCTTTCAAACCACATCCAGTAAAAAGTCAATTACCTCGTTGGAAAAAATTGAAAACAAATGTTTCATAGTTTCTCTGACTTCTAGTTTTAAAACCTCAGCCGTTAGTTAGTCATGTTTTGTCTAGATGATTGTGTCAACAACGTTCAAAGGGCTGTGCTTTATTTTACTAATAATAAAGTCAATGAAGAAGGACATGTGAGGTCAACTATGACGTAATGTATAAAGGCGGATGGAAATGAAACTTCTCTATTTTTACAGCAATATAGGACAGAAACTTCTCCATTCTTGCATAGCAACTAGACAGTTCATTAAATTAGTCCTTTTATTGTCTGGTCTGATCTGCACTCAGTTGACACTTTTTCTATTAATAACATTTGGACACAGCAAACTCAAACAGAAAGTTTAACAGATTGTAAATGCAAGGCATTTCTTACCATGTGTCCCAGAGTTCAATGGGCTCCCTTCTTAGAACAGTCAACTTGGGTGTGAAGATTGGAGATGAAAATCGAACGGAAAATCCTCAACGTATTTGGTTGCCTTGTTTTTGCCGTTTAAAAACTAATTCTTCTTAAAATATACCGCGTGTTTAGTTCCAGGTGCTGAGCACGATCTACGAGCTTAAAATTTTTCTGTCAAAGCAGAATTTTTGTTTTCCTTTTATGGCAGAGAGCTTGAAGAACTTTGATCAGTACCGTGATCCTTTGCACAATTTTAATTACCTTGAAAACAACTATAAACAAAACAATAACAATTATAAAAAACATGTGTTTAGCACAACAGACTTAATGCAATTGAGGAGCCAGCTGTGAACTATATTGTCGATAAAGCAAAGCATCTACATTAACGATCGTGATATTTTGAATAATTATATTTCTTTTTCAAGTCCAATTTATGAAAGTGTTGTAAATATTTTGCTTGCTATGCATGCTGGGTGCACGTGCTTCAGTCATGGCTGATATTATTCTCTATAACTATGAGAAAAGGAACGCATCACATTGGCGACAAGGAGTTTAGTCAAATGAAATACAAATATGTGATTAATTCATTCCTACCTAATTTTGAAATGGCTTTGGCTATGCTACAAAATCAAATGATGGTTAGTCAATCTGGTGGCGCCCTTTGTTGTTTGTTAATTGATAGAGAAAGTGGATCGATTACACTTCGTTCCCTTATGGAGTTATGCCTTCAGCAATATTGGACGAAATGACACACAGTTGTTTCCTTAACTTGTCAAGCGAGGTTTGCATCGAGGTAAGAAGAGAAGAGTGCACTTAGGTCTTACATGAATTCATCTTGTTTTACGTCGGTGTTCGCGTCGCTAAACGTTTGGACGAACAACTATGGCTTTCAAGACATTGTAAGAAAAAGCTAGAGGTTTAGAAATTTAATGAAATAACGGTACCGCAAAAACTAAAATTATTTTAAAAATGCTTATATTGTGTGTCTTGACATAAGTCTCATAATGAAAGAGAAAAAGATGTTTTAACCGTTATAAGCCCCACCGAAGACCCAAAAATGGTTGCCCTGTTTTGCCATAACCACGGCAATCAAACGAAATTCAATGACATTATATAATGCGAAAACCTAACAACTCGCATTCAATCAAGCTCTATTAAAATACCAGCCACGAATTTATTCAAAAAGCAAGGCTGGACCCAATAAAAGTGTAAACCAATTAAATCAAGGCTCTGAGTAGCGCCTAAGTTTTTGTTCAAACCAAAACAAAAAGAATATGTACAATTAAGTGACCAACAATTTCAAAATAAAACCAGTGACACTCTTGCAAGTTTTTCGTGTAAAATTTATAATCAAAAGAACAAAACTTATGCTCTGAGCTGGTGAGGCCGGTTGAGGCGCCTAAGGGAAAATTTATTGCTACAGTTGGTTTCGAAGACAATATTTTATCTTGTGGTAAGAAATGGTGCTCCCATATACACTTCTCAATGGTCCATGGAATATATCACTACAGTGGAACCTCGACTAACCGAACCGCCAAAAGACCGAGGAAATGCGTTCGTTATATCGACTGTTCGTTATATCGAGATTCTTTCCATTACTGTAACTCAAGCGGGGCTGAAAAATTCACTTCGTTATATCGAGCACTTAGTTTTAAAAATGGAGGTTCGTTATATGGAGGTTTCACCGTATAACTGTTTTTATAAGAACCTTTTATGAAGAATACCTAAAATTTGTAAACATCTGCAACGAACATTGGCTGAGAAAATGTGTGAAAACAACTTTTATAGACTAAAGTATATTTAAGCAACTAGCAGTTCTTACAAAGAAGGAAGTGTTGACGCATAATGCAAAAAGCGCTTTTTAGTTTTAGTGGACTCTACTTTAAAAAAATATAAATGTTTTGGTTTTTTATGTTACGGACAGTTTTTTGTCGACATTTCAACAATCAAATAAAATTAAAAGAGCAAGAGACAGTGAGAAAATAATTAATACTGCTTTAATATTCGAAATTTGCAAATATAATTTAAAACTTGTCTGGTGTTATTTGATCAAAAGAAAACTTGATTTAACAGATCATGAATCTCTAGCAATTCAAAGCCATTTTAACATAATTTTTAAAAGAATTAATTCCGGTTTTTGCCATACAGTTTACTGTAAATTTTCACGAAAATTTCAAGTCAGATTTCATAAACTGTTTCAATAGCACTTCAAAATAACTGCTCTAGTTTTGAAAGATCGAATCCGTATTTTTCAATACATTTTCCTGTAAATAAATCTAATTAAAATTTTCATCAAAGTCCTGATTTTTCCATGAATGTTGCCGACATTGTAAATAAATTTTCATGAAAATTTCATGAAGCGCTTGAAGTAAACATATCTATCATATCTAAGCTAATTTTCAGGGTGATTTTAAAACGTACGTATGTTTCCAATTTTATTGTAATTACTTAGTACAAATACATAAACGAAACATAATATGAAATGTCATGAAAATCTAATAATCTATAAAACGAGAAGATATTATGTATTTAATTCACATTTCAAAACAATTCTCTAACCTCTTTTGGACGCATTTTGGTTTGGCGTGCCTGGATCAGCTGATGAGGTAAATCATTAGTCAGACATTGTCTCTAAGGGCCTGTTTACATGCAGGCGGGTAACCCGCTTGGACGGGTTGCCCGCCTT
>ERZ1740055.333-NODE-333-length-11910-cov-8.129481_pt1 | contig 11910 bp, 7 predicted proteins | sample MGYA00581747_ERZ1740055 | MGnify/ENA primary metagenome ERZ1740055 (study PRJEB43018, sample SAMN04849739) | marine metagenome | isolation source: floating plastic debris | place: Pacific Ocean | collected 2008-08-28 | study: EMG produced TPA metagenomics assembly...
CTGTAAAAATGTTTTTGTAAATAAAATATATTGTTGTTGTTGTTGTTGTTGTTGTTGTGTTTTTAATGTTCACTTTGACAAATATAATTTATTTCCTTACCTTGTAGTTGTAGTTAGAATTAAAAATTCCACGTCGCTAGGTCACTAACAACACGTGCTGTAGACGTAGCAGATTTACATGTGTTTCTGTTCGCGCGCTGATGATAAACTGGGATACATTTTTAAGCGGTATACAATAAATATACAAAGTTCACGAGTCGCTAGATTTTTGTTCATTTTTCCCACTCAGTTACTCAACTGAGGGTGGTCGGGAGGGGGTCGTCAGTGCGAAGAACCTCCCTTTATTTCCTTTAACTTTCAGAAATAATCCTGTTAAAATAATCTCATTCGATATATTTTTATCATCCAAACTTTTATTTCGGTATTTGACTGAGTAAGCGTCCAACTTCCTACAGCAGTACCTAAAATTTCTCAGGGAAACATGTCCATGGATCCCCATAAATTGCTTGCGCCTTCGGCGCTCGAAAACTCCCTATTTAGTCAACCCCTCTCCTCTCAAAAAATCCTGGTGACGTCTATGCACCTTGTTTTTTAATATGGAAGTAAAGACAAAAGTAAAAAGGACGAACTTTCAGTGGTATGGCCAAAAAAAATATAAGCAAAGAAATAAAATCTTTGTTTCGGTAGTCATGGCAATAAGCACCTCTTTTGTTTCAATGCGCGTGTCTGATCATATCCTCCGCTGAAAACAATTCCCCTACTCAAATCTATGCGTCTGGGTTGCGCTAAATCAAAACTCCTGGTGAGGTTTTGTTTAGTTGCACGAGGTATCGTTGAATTAAGCAGTTGCTCACGATTGTTTCCATCAAGAGAACCGGAGAACCAGTTGCATTGACAAACTTACAAAACCGTACGTATTTTTTTTTTGTGTGTGTGTGTGTGAGTGTTATTTTTACAAGTTTGAAATGTATGTAGCACGTCGATTTGATAACTGTAATAACTTTTTTAGCATCCTGTATAGTTGTAAGACTACAAGGATTAATGTATAAGTAAGTAAGTAAGTAAGTAAGTAAGTAAGTAAGTATTAGGTACTCTCAAAAGTTTTATTTTTCTTTCCACAAGATCAGAATTCACTTTAATGAGGTAACACGTGTCTGTATAGTGACTACTGGTTTTATTATGAAGTTGATTAACGGGGGAGGATTCTGGAATTGAATACTAATTTGTGTACAAATGAGAAAGTGGGAAAGTATAGAGCAAAATTAGATATAAATCTCTGAAAGTCAAGGAGTTACTGACTATTACGTATACGTATATAAAACCACTGTTTGATGTTTTTAAAAACAAATTTGTATGTACACTTAGCTAATTAATTTCTGATGAAAACAAAGCACGAAAGGCGACGAGTTAATACATCAGTGGATAAAGGCAGCCTGCCACTTGAACATCTTGTAAACTTTCACAACAAAATTAATTAGTTTGTTTTAAACGTTTAAAAAATAGAATTATGGCAGCTAAAAAAACACTATAATAGTACTACTGTTGCAAATAGGTTTGAAACAGAGGTTAAAATAGTAATTATGTGTTGCATTGTAAGTCATCAAGTGTCTAACATGGATGATTTGACTGTTTCTTGCTACAGGTGGACAGTTAATATCTGTAGCTAAATGAAAAACATGTGACAGTAATGAGAAGTCCAGTGGGACTAAAGGAGAAGGACAAGATCTTACAGAATGCTTTCAGAAGCTGTGACAATACATTGTGCCTCCGGGGTCAACACCTTCTTCATATTCCAAGAAGTATCTTTCTATGGTCATTTCCACAGAATTTGAGAATTCTTGACCTCAGCTATAATGAAATTTCCTTGTTGCCAGAGGAAATCAGTGTTCTATGTAATTTAGAGGAACTCTATGTTAACAATAATGAGTTAAGATCTTTTCCTAAAAACTTGCAAAATCTTGGCTGCCTGAGGAAGCTTGGATTAGCTCATAACAAACTCACAGAAATTACCTTTTCTCTAAAAAAATTGACAAGTTTAATGTGGCTAAATGTATCTGGAAATTTTATTGAAGTCATTCCACCACAATTATTTTGCATGCCAAGTTTAACACATTTTTACTTTCTGCATAATCCAGTGGAGAATATACCAAGAGAGATAAAAACTGAAAGCTTGTCTTTTTTAAGGAAATACTTTAAAGTTTGTGTGGAAAATATTGCAGAGATCAAAAATAATCAAAACTCCATGTCAGAGGAGTCGCAGAAGAAGAAAAGTATTTCTGCTAACGTAAAACCAAAAACTGTGAGTTGCAAACAGGTATTCTTTACACCTGAAGAAAGATATGAAAAAACTGCCCATAAAGATGGTGATACCAACATTAAAAATAGTAAGGGAGAAGATATAATGCATGTTAATGGAGAGAATAACCTGAAGAAACTGGAATTGACAAATTTTAATGGCAGTTCATTTGAAAATAGTACTAAAGTTGAAAGAAATAACATTCTAACTCACCTACTAAAGTCTCAGTTTGAGCAGCGACAACTTGTTCGAGACTTGGAAGAAAAGACAAAGCTAAAGCTAGAGTTACGAAAGCTTAATATTGAATTCTTGCATTATCGAAGATTGCAGAAACAAGATTTGATGCCCCTAAGAAGGAGATTGTCAGAACCATTCAGTCTGGATTCTGGAAGTCCTTCACAACAGAGAAAGAGGAGGCACACAATGACAAGTGAATATGGTACATGTTCAGAGAGTCTTGTTCAGAATGCAAGTATTGAAGGTTATGTACTAGACAAGAAGTTGACACTAGATAGCATTTTACTTCCAACTGATGATGACTCTGTTGCGTATAGTTCTGATGGTGACTGTAGCCCCTCTTGCTGTGAAATCTCAGATGATGATGCAGTTGATCTCAGTTCTGGTACTGACAATCCAGACAGAAGGCGACATATATCCCATGGTGATATCTGTGTAATTATTCCAGAGGAGAACCTCAGTGGCCATTTTCAGTGGGAGTTTGACCTTGAAATTATGGAAGATCTTTCGTATAGTCCTCCCATCATTGGCCGGCAAGCAGTTGCTAGTGAAGTACTGATGATGGGACCACATGGTGCAAAGTTTTACTCTTCAGATCCAGCAATCATAAGCTTACCATATGACATCAGAGTAGGACTCAAAGACAAAGTTTTTTGTGTCTGTAGTGACACTGGTTTTGGTGAAAGACCAAAGTGGGTGGAAATGAAATCTAAGGAATACAGTGTGTTTGATACCCATGTTGAAATAAGAGCCTCACACTTCAGTCTCTTTGCTATTATAGTACAGAAAGGCTACCCAGAAGCACATAAAACTATCAAGAAAGGAATTGGGGGTTGTCTGTATGTTGAAGAGGTTCCCGGGGTGGAGATTAACTTTCCCGAGACTTCTTTATTGCATGACATAGAAGCTTCAGTCAGGGTTTTATATGCAGACAAACCATATGATGTGAATCATTCAAATACTAAAGCAATGGCTCTTGCAACACCAGTTGTTGAACTTGGCCCCCATGGATGCCAGTTTAACCCACATAGTGAAGAGCATGTGACTGTTCGGTTACCAATTCCAAATGGTAAGGAAATATTTGACCAGTTTGGAGATCGGCGGCTGACATTTTGGAGCAGTTCAACAACTGAGCATACACCACTTAATTGGCAGCAGTTCACTCCTAAATATGTTTACATTGACAAAGAAGATCCAAAACTGTACTCTGTTTATTTCTCAGTTGAGCATTTCACTTTCTTTAGAGTACTTTGGGACATAATTGACGCAGTCTTATGGGAAGCCAAATTAGGTGCTTCACATTTTTTCCCAGAGTTTCAGTTTTACATCTCATGTCAAGCACTCATGTCTGAACTTGCTGATGATGGTTTGAGATTTGGGCTTTGCATCATTTGCTACAGGTTTGGGAAATCAATAGAAGGTATTGGAAACTTTCCTATCACTGTTGGCTCCCACCCACCAAAGATGATAAAGAAAGGAAATTTAACTATCAGGTATTAAACTTTATTTTCTGATATTTCATTGTTTTTTTGCTGAAATTTTTTTTTTAAAAAAAAAAACTAGTGACAGAAGTGTTTTGAAAAGTGAGAGAAACACGAGATGTAACACACTGTAATTTGAAAGTTATGTATAATCATCTGTAAAAGGTGCATGACATTTTCTCCATTGTCAGCTCTTTGCCAGAGCAACACAAGTGTCAGCTATTTACTCTATGACTAAGTTCAGTAACAACCTGTGATAAGAACCTGGATTTTAAGAACCTGTTATATTGCTAAAACTTTAAGTACATGCAGGGCCTGTTAAGGCTAACATTATTTTTAAGTTAATAGGTTTTTATCAATTGAGCTGCTATAAATTTGATGGGACAGTATTGAAACTGCTGAATAACCGAGGAAGACATGGAAAATGCAAGTGGAGAAGGAGAGCAAGAGTGTTGATTTGAAGAAGGAAGATGCATTGAATTGAGGAGAGTGGGAGTTGGAGAGATTGCTGCCAGAGTAGGGTAAATCTGGCCACCCTGTTTACAGAGTTAAACCCGGATCAAAATTGGAATTGATTGAATGAAGATCATTATCTGCTTATATTTAAAAATTACTTCATGACATAACATTTTTTTCTTTAAAGCCAAATTACTGTACTGTGTTTATTGTCATCATTTGAATAAATCCTCGTAAGTCTTTAGCAAGTAAATCACAGTACCCTAGCCTGCTAATATCGAAGCTTTCTGACCATGTACATACCAACACTGTACTGCCTTTAGGCATTATAATTCTTATATACAATTATAATTATTTTGTCATGTTTCAAACTGAAAACTGGAATCTTATTTCCAAAACAGTTAGAATTAGAGAAAAATATTTTTGCAAGTTTTTTTCTTATGGAATCAAGTTTAAATTCACTTTAAGTTTTTTCCATTTACATAAGAACCTCAGTGTATATTAGTTTAACTGGAAAAATGCAGGTTCTTATATGTGAGTTTTTACTGTACTTACAGTTGGTTTTATCACGTGTTATAAAAATTATGCCATTGCTTCTCAAAAAAACTCCTAGCCATATATGCATGGTCCCTCTATGGCCCTTGTTAGTGAACCAAGTCATTTATTTACTGTTTTTAAAAATGTTCACTAATTTTGTTATTAAGGGACTTGGATTTTGTTTTTTCTGGGAAAATATCTTTCCAAGTTTTTTTAGAAAAGTTATTATTTTTATTAACCCACCATTCCATCCGATCCCCATCATGGTTTGTAGTATATTGTTTGAAAAACCTAACTGTATAAAAATAATATTCTTATTTAAGGTTAGAATCCAAACTTTTTAAAGCAGACAGTGAGTTGGAGGAGAGATCCCTGACAAAAGATGAAGATTTCACTGGCAGACCATGTGTCATCCAATTTGCTTGTTGTTTTACTGGACCTGTCCCAGGTCATGGCACATTTGGAAAAGTTTCAGTGTTACAAGTGATGGACAATATCAGTGACATTCAGAATGTGTTTTCCTTTAACCTGGACAAGGTGCAGTTTCCTTGGTTTTAAGAACTCTTAAATTTCTGCAATGCACAAATAATCATAACAGAACACAGTTTGCCTTGTTGATTCCACTAGAATATTAACAGAAAACTTGAATGCTTGTTTGTTTCCACTTTTACTAGTTATAATTGTCATCATCATCATCATCATCATCATCTTTGTTTGACATTCCTAGTTTCCAACTCCTGTGGTCAGAGTGTTCTGTGTGTAGTGTGGTCTGTGGATATGAGTTACCTCCACTGTTGTCTATCCTTTGCCATATCTTTTGTGATGTTCAACTTTCTCATGTCTTCTTCTACTACCTTATTCCAGGTCTTATTTGGCCTACCTATTGGCTATTAAAAGTATGCTATTCTCATCCCTATGTTTTAGTTGTAATTGTAAACATACAATTTACATTAAACTATTTTTAGCAATTATTTGTAGTTTATTATTTTGAAAATTGTAAAATTCTTTTCAATTTCTCATAGCCAAAAGATACAATGGAGCAACAGAGCTCTTCACTGGCTTGGGAGGTTAAGCTAAGCAAAGAGTTGGCAGGTGAGTTTTCAATAATTTAGTCTGTACAACCATCTCATTCTGTGATTAATAATCTTAGAAACAGAAAATATTGGGTGCTGAAAGAAAATCTCATCTGAAATGTTGAGGTGGTTGTGTTATTCAACTTAAAATAAATTATGCCTTGTCTGTTTATGATATTAAATTAATAACAATTTTAGTTGTGATTTCTTTCTAATATTTATATAATTACATGTTATGGTAAGTTTTTAGGAAGACAAAAAATGAATTTTCATATGTGTTGTAGTTCTGTAAAGAATGTTGGGTTATATTTCCCAACCCACCATATATGGTATTGCTGATGGGCCTGTAGTCCCCAGCCCTCCATGTATGGTATTGCTGGTGGGCCTGTAGTCCCCAGCCCTCCATGTATGGTGTTGCTGATGGGTCTAAGGTCCCGAGACCTCCATGTACAGTATTACCGATGGGCCTGTAATTTCCAGCCCTCCATGTATGGTATTGCCAATGGGCCTGTAGTCCCCAACCCTCCATATACAGTATCGTCAATGGGCCTGTAGTCCCCAACCCTCCATATACAGTATTGCCAATGGGCTTGTAGTCCCCAATCCTCCGTGTACAGTATCGACAATCGGTTTGTTGTCACATTTTATAACCTTAACACTACTTCAATTAAACATCTTAGAATAAGAAAAATGACATTAGTTTTGTTATCTCATTTTCTGATGGCTATGTTTAAAAGTGTTTAAAGATGGTCTTTACACACACACAGGTCTTTTAAGTATTCAAGCAGAACGAGATATGGGTGATGAGGTTTGGCAGGATCTTGCAGAAAGTATTGGCTACACACCAGCAGAGATAACCAAATTATCTACCAGTAATGAGCCTCTACAAGAACTGATTGCCCACTACAAGAGACGAGGGGGCCAAGCTGAGAGGTTTATTGCAGCATTGTATCGCATTGGCCAGCCGCACTTGCTGCCTAGTGGGTCTCATAATACCTGCCAAAGAAACACTGAAGAGGGAGAAACAGCAGGTTTGTTAATGAATGTATTTGACTAAGAGCCCATTTTAAGGGTCTTAGACAAGGGTATTTTTTGAAAAAAATGTTTTAAACTGCTTTTATTGAAATAAGTTCATCCATGTTTTTTCTACTTACAATGCAGGTTTGTTGAATACACAAAATAACTCACCCATCACACAGCATAAAATCACATAAACATTGCTTAGCATTCAGTGAACTTTTCTGCATGAATTATTAGTTGTTTGTGCTGATTTTTATTGTTTGATTGCATCTCCATGTGAAAAGCTTGGGACCACTGTGGTAAACTTTTTTGTTCTTATAAAAACAAACATGAAAGAAAATAAAAAATTAGCATTAAATGTATTATTTTCTGAACAGCTTGCTAATAGGATACTTTGATAAAATTAGTTTTAGGTTTAGAAAATTCAGAGTCTTATTTAAAATTGCAACTTGGTGTTCAGTATTTTTGCTTGTCACTTATTAACTTGTTCCTCAAGTTGAATACTTCGAAAAAATTGTGATTCACTGATGGGAATCGAATCGACAGTCTTTTGAATACTGGTAATCAGAAGGTTGTAGGTTTGATTCCCATCAGTGACTCAGAATTTTTTCTGAGCATTCAACTTGAGGAGCATTTTCTTTCTAGCTTACATAATAATATTGGTATCTTATTATTATTCAGTGACTCTCGTTGATCTGAAAAAGAGAAGTCAGATTTTTTGCACGTTTTAAATTTTATAAATGTGTTAACTTTGTCCTCAGACTGTTTAACATTGGTAAAACCAAAGTGATTGCCAGTTATCTCATTGCATTTTCTTTAAATAAAACAACAACACAAACAATACAATAATGAATTCCAAAAGCTTGGGTTGAATTGAAGACATCATATCAGACAAAATAAACCAACATCAACTTAGTGCGTACCAGTTGTTGAGGATGACGGTTCCTTTCAACCTATGAGAAACAATGAGTAGATCTATCCAAATTTATTTCCAGCCTCTAGATCATTAATCACTTCCTTTAATTTACCTTGTTTTTTTCTCTGGTAATAAAGAGGGGTCATAGAACCTGAAGTGTTTCTGTAAAGTAATAAAATTTCATTTACATACTCTTAATCACTTTTTCAACCATTCTTCTCCAGTTAAATCATCAAGCAGTAACAACCATCAAATGTGTCCGTGTGTGAAGAAGAATATGCGAAAAAGAAAATTCACAGAAGCGGTGGTGGAAGACAAATTGTTTGATCTTGCAGGTGAACTTCTTGACAAATGGAAGCAGATGGCTCGAATACTGAGAATGAGTGAAAGCAAGATCAGAGAAATTGAGGTCAACTTCAAACAGGAAGGTGTGCGAGAGCAAGCCATTCAGATGCTACTAGCATTCAGAGATCTTTACCCAGACAAGTGTACGCTAAATGTTCTGTCTACAGCTTTGTGTAAAATTGGACTTGGATATGTTGCAAGACAGTATTGTTTTGCTGCAGAACTGGGTTAGTTAGTCGCAACAATCTGTAACCTTTTTTGAGTGATGAACATATGTCTGCAGGCAGACCACATTATTCTAAAGTGTTGGGTTACAGTAAAATTATGTATATTATGTATATATTAATTAAAATTTTAGTACTTAAATTAAGTACTTAATTTGTAACTAGTGTATTATTTGTAAAATGTTTAGCTGATGCTTTTGCAACATGGTATATGAAAATGTAAGCTATTATTTTTGATATTGTCCAATACGGTCTGTAGTTTAAAAAAAAAGACCTAAAAATTTTGTTTATTGATGTGATATTTTGGAGAAAACAACAACACTCAAAATCGTTATCTTAATACCAAGATATTTCAGCCTCAACGCTAAGATCAGTGCAATCTTTCCATTTCTAAAGTAATTCTGAGTATAGTATAAAAGTATAGTTTCAAGGAGAAAAAAAGTTATATTCTTCTTGTTTTTAACTTTTGAGTGATATATGATTCTTTTTGCTCTATACTCAAACTTAATGAGAAATGGCAAATAATAAAATAATCATTAAAGTGAACCCGAACACAAGGTATCTGGGACACCTGCTGGACAGACAAGCACTCACATAATTTCAGTGACTCAATTTGTATTTTTTCAGTTGTTTCTATGCTGAATTTGTTTCGAAAAATAAAGTTATAACATGACATTAAAAGTATTTTTAAAAGTGAATTCTACAGATATATTTAATAAAATCAATAACTGCCAATTTAAATAGTATTACATTCTTTTTGTCTGCATTCGAAGTAGCCTGACAAGCTTGTCTCTTGTTCAAAAGAACATGCATGTTACCTCAAATGAGGGAAGTGTCCTTAATTTGAGCACTGATAAAAGAATATAATATTAGAATGGGACGTGGCATTGTCAATTATAGAAATCTATTAGATTTAACCCTTGCCAGTTGATAATTTACTCTCACTGAATATATTTCTGGATAGTTTTTCAAAACATGATTCAAAATCTCTTTGGTGTTTAAAGTACATGCATATAATTATGTATATGTATTTACCGAGTCTTTTGTAACTAAAAATACATATATTTTATTGTTAATCTACATCTTCTGTAAGTTCAAAAGCCTTAGTTTTAGTGTACAACTAGTTTTTATACAGTTTTTGTGTCAAAGACATAAAACCTTTTTTTTGAATATTCTATTTACTAAAGTATATACTAGAGGCTCAATTTGTAAGTAGAATCAATATAGTTCTTATAATTGGTGAAGTTACAAAGAATAAAAAACAAAAACTTTAAACTGTTTTGTTCTCACTCAGTTTTAAATACTTTTGTTGTGAGAAAAAAACTGTGTGTTAGGGTTTTTCATTCTGCAGCAACCTGAAAAAATCTTGAGCAAAAATATGTTTTTTAAAAAACGTTCATTTAAAAAAAATATCTTTTTTTAAAACAAGTTTCTTCAAAGCTTCTTGTATATCAAAACCTTTATCAGCCATCACTGTACGGAGCCCAGTTAGGGCCACTTATTTATCCTCTTAAACTTCCTTTCACGACTTCTACCTTTTTGGCAAGACTCGTACTTTTTTTTTGGCACGACTTCTAATTTTTTTGTCCCGAATTTTAGTTTTCGGCACGACTTCGACTTTTTTTGACACGACTTCTAATTTTTTGTCCCGATTTTTAGTTTTCGGCACGACTTCTACTTTTTTGGAACAAGTAAGTTCTAACTTTTCTGTCAGTACTTCAACTTTTTTGGCACGACTTCTAATATTTTTTTTCCACTTTTTTGCTCATTTTGTGAGCCGCTGACAATTTTCACTGTCGAAGGGAGCTAGTATGGCGGCTACAACGCTCGCACGGTTAGGGATTTTACATTTCCTTTTTTTTTTGGCATTTATGGCAGAGTGTGCTGGGGTTCTAGAACGTAACGAACTAATCGAACGTTACTTCAGGACAGAACTTGGCTACAACGAGATTTTGATTGTTTTGGTTTTGTTGCATGGCATAACTTTAAGTATACGCCAGTTAACGGGAATACTGAGATCTCGTGGTCTTGGAAGGAGAACGGGTTTGTCGGGCTTTTAATAAATAAAAAAAACATGTAAAATCCCTAACCGTGCGAGCGTTGTAGCCGCCATTTTGGCTCCCTTCGACAGTGAAAATTGTCAGCGGCTCACAAAATGAGCCAAAAAAGTGCAAAAAAAAAGTAGAAGTCGTGGCAAAAAAGTTGAGGTCGTGCCAATAACTAAAAGTCGTGACAAAAAACTAGAAGTCGTGCAAAAAAACTAGAAGTCGTGAAAGGAAGTTGAAGAGGATAAATAAGTGGCCCTAACTGGGCTCCGTAAAAGATCCAAATGATGCGTGGCATGTCTGGAAAAAGCTTTTTCTTTCAGTTGCGGAAATTCACGCGTCAGTGACTAAGAAACGTGTGAGAAACAAACCGTCCCCTTAACGCCTTTGGTGTGAAAACACATGTTTCTCCGCAACAGTCTGAAAAATCAGAGCAAATGACAAAAATAAAATGGGTATCAGTACAAAAGAATTAAAAATTTAACAACAAAACTAATTAAAGATGCTAAGTCTGAATATTTTCAAACAAGACCTGAATCTAATGTAGAAAATCCCAAAGCGATCTGGAAAACTATAAACGATTTAATGAACCGCAAAAATAATGAACCAACAATTAGTGAAATGACATTCGCCAATAATAAAGTAAGTGATCCTCAAGTGATTGCAAGCCGCTTAAACAAACACTTCGCCAGGGTTGGAACAAAATTAACTGTAACTTACCGAGGACTTCAAAATCATTTGAAGAATAATATAAAGTGCGCACAAGCCACTTTTGATCGTAAACCAACTAACTGAGAAACGGTATTAAAGATTTTAACTAATATCTACCTCTAAAGCAACAGGTCTCGATAATATTTCATCCAGACTAATCAAGGAAGCTGCTCCAATAATCGCGCATCTTTGACTACACCCTTCATAAGAGAAATAAGCATAATGATCCAAACAACTATCGACCCATCTCAGTAATTGGCGCAGTTGCTAAAGTTTTTGAGAGAATAATTTATAATCAATTATATTTTTATCTAACGCAAAACCTCCTAAACAAATATCAGTCAGGCTTTAGAACTTTACATTCAACTGTAACAGCCTTGTTAGATGCCGCAAACGAGTGGTACTTTAACATGGACGAAGGTCTATTAACTTCAGTAGTGTCGAAAATGATATGTTAATCATATGCAAAATTATGTAAATCGAGCGTGACCGGAAAACTACATAAATACACATTAAAAAAGCGCGAAAGAGACAGTATGGGAGAATTGTTTGGTTTGTTTCTAGTGTTA
>ERZ1740055.334-NODE-334-length-11894-cov-7.488893_pt1 | contig 11894 bp, 2 predicted proteins | sample MGYA00581747_ERZ1740055 | MGnify/ENA primary metagenome ERZ1740055 (study PRJEB43018, sample SAMN04849739) | marine metagenome | isolation source: floating plastic debris | place: Pacific Ocean | collected 2008-08-28 | study: EMG produced TPA metagenomics assembly...
CATTTTCAAAGTGCCAATCTACCGCAAACGGCCAGTGCTGTTGTATGTAGTTTGAACGTCTCAACAAGAAATTAGTTTGAAATCTTTGTGCATAAACAATGTTATCACTTTTTTAGGTCAAATCTGCCCAAGTGCAAACGAACTAAACTTCACAGACTATCATTTCCATACAATTAGCTGTCTCAGCGATGAGTGTTTTAAAATATCTAGCAGCTCTGACCAATGACTTCTGGGTAATTCCAAAACGCAACATGATAAATAGATAGATTGAATAAAAGGTAAACCTAGACTCAGGCCCCCTGCGGGTAGCCCGAGTAATTAAGTGAATTGTGTTTGTGAGCAGGGTTTTGAAAGTCGATCAAAGGTCAAAAAGGGTCAAAACCTCTGTTACAAGATATTTTGTTGGCTTTAGCTTAGAACACCTCGGACAAGGATAACTTAAGAAAAATGTTTTGCATTTCAAACATTTCTGTAATTAGTGTACCAGTAGCGCCATCTTTCCTTTGAGTGATAAAACATTGCTTTAGTTTCTTCCTTTACACACTCAACTTGAGGTATGTTTACATTATTTTTTTTTATGAAACTGTATCTAAACGTTTTTTCAAAATGTTAAGTTCCAACCTTAACTTCCAACTTATTTGTTTCATGAATGTTAAGTACTAGCTATGTTAATAATTTTGTGCAATGCAATAATTCTGCTGCACAACATATATTCAACCATGAGGTGGTTCGCATAGGCCTTTGATCTTTCCTTCTCTAGAGTTTCCTGTGGTGGAGGTCATCTGACAGTCTGTTTTATGTTGCAGGGAGTGGCAATCGTTGTTGGCTGGGCTTTGGCTATAAGTTTTGCCCTCGCTTCACTTTATGGAAAATACGGAAGTTTCAAACAACACCCTCATCCATTTAGCTTAGCTGAGAACATCATGTACGAATCGTTTAGTCGCTTTGCTTGGGCCGTTGCTTTAGCTTGGGTGATATTTATTTGTCACAGGGGTTATGGAGGTACGTGTATTTTTCCGTGATGCTTACACACATTAGTAATGCGGTATGTTATTTTTAATAACATTACTTTTTATTTAATAAGTGAAGAAGCTTAACCCGTGTTTTACACTGTGATAAAACACGTCGTGCATTTCAGAATATGAGGGAAATCTAGAAAACACGAGCTGCATTATAATAGGAATTCTCTCCCCTAAAACAATAAAACACGCTTTTTCATAGTCTGATAAAACATGAGTTTTTGAGCTTGTGTAGGGTCCTATCTGTATTATAAATCGATATAGGATATTTTAATAGTGCAGTAATACTACTACTGAGTCTGTATCATGGATTAGTAAAGTGCGTTCAACTAAACTTATAAAGTAATCATTTATTATGTCAACTTAACCGTATCTCATATATATCAGAATTTTCATATGTCCGGGATATTATATGGATGGTAGAATGAACAATATACCCTTCTCATGTGACTGTCTAACCTTCATATGGTATTGCCAAACAAGGTTTTTCCATGTAAGCTTACTTGGTCATATGAGAACTAAGATACAATAATTAAATGGAACTTGTCTTTGCATATTGAATAAAAACATTCTTTTGTTTTAATTGTTGCAGGACTGGTTAACAAGTTTCTATCTGCTTCCTACTGGATACCGCTGAGCCGCTTGACTTACAGCGCATACCTTCTCCATCCGATAGTGCTTTTTGCGTACTTTAGTTCCTTTGAGACCGCAATAGCCTATTCTGATGTTCACATCGTAAGTAGAAATATTGGTGGAAATATTGCTATACAGTTTGGTAACGTCTGATTTACAATAAAACCGAAACTTTGGTGTAAGTTGTTAAAATAATTTAACTTCAGTTCACTAGAGACTTTATTCTAAATATCTAATTCTTCACAAAATTTTAGTTTTGGAATGCGTTTAAAAAAATAATAAAATGAAACAACATCGTGCGTGTTTTTAAATAATGCTAGAAAATGCTATGATTTAAGATAACACGAGAAGAGTGTGCGAAACCGAATTTTCTTAATGCTTTTCGAGTGTCCTACTACGTCATAGCGTCTTCTATTATTGTCAGGATACACTCAAACAATGCTGTTTTATTTATTTAAGAAAATATTCTTATACTATTTTATTTATTTAAGAAAATAGATCCTTACACAAAAAGCCTATTAATTGTTCCTGAACAAAGTTTGTTGGACGACGTCATACCTTGATTTCTTTTTAGTCATATAATAATAAGGAACTATTGTAAATCAAAGCATGCGTTATTTGTGGCTTAATTTCTAAATATATTTAATAGTCATTAAAAAATCAAAAACCTCTTATCTTTATTAAGTATAAGATTACGATAGAGAGAAGAGTATCGGACAAGCGAAAAGCGTTTTAAAAAGTTAACACAAATATGAGCAGGCAGCACAACATAAATGAGTTTTTTTAAAAACACACTTTACTTCTGCCACTTTTTATGCAGTGTACTGATCTTTGTGGTGCATCGCTCATTGTATTACCAGAGCCAAAGACATATCAACACTTAGCATGCGCCTCCCTCGACTATTCCTTACTTACCAAGACATCCAAAATACCACGACTTCTTTTCGAATCTCGTTTGCTGTTAGACTTTTACCCTTAAAATCTAGAAAATAAAATAGCTGGATGGCGGTTAAAAATTGTTTACCTATCAGTCAAAATCTTTTTCAATAGCGATCGTTTTGTTGGTCCCCCTTCGTGTTTACAGGGTACCGGTTCGGGTTGATCCCCAAATCACTGTTACACTACTTTAATGTTTTTAAAGTTACGTTCGTCTTATTGCAGGTTTTTTACTTCTGCGGTGTGCTTGTGGTGTCGTATGCAACTGCTTTTATTCTCGCCGTCGCTGTTGAATTCCCCATGATGCAACTCGAGAAAGTTTTATTCAAATCCCGCGAGAGGGATCGCTGAGACTTGTTGGAGTACACTCCCTTTAATACTGACTACCTTTCTACAACCACAATTTCAATGGTGCAGGCGAATCTTTGTTGACGTAATTGTTTACGATTTACCTTATTAGCACTGAACGTCGCGACGTTTAAAACAAAGATAAACAAAATTTTAGTTGAACACTAGAGAGGCTTGTCAACCAACGAAAGCTGTAAAGCAAAACATTTCTAAAAAGATTTCGTAACCATTGTTCTAAGAACCTCAAAAATGCTGGATAGAAAACCGCTAATGGCTCACACATTCTTTGTAAAACTTATTGCATCGCAAATATAGTTTTTTCAAACGTTGTTTACAGTAACCAGTTAAAAACGCGAACACGTTTTGCAATGAGGCAGAAAGTGTAAACAATTTAGTGATTCGTCTAATGCTTCTGATTTATGAGTTGTAAGGGTTAGTACTAAAGGTTAATATTTAGGTTAAAATATATCCACAACTTGACAGTTGGTACATAATAAAGAAAATATCTCTAAAGGCGGGCGTTCGGCAATTGCCCTTTGAACATCTATTGGAACTTAAAATTCTTTAAGAGGCTTCTAATAACTTCAAATATTTTACTTTTTTATAAAAAGATTTTAAAACTAAAAGTTTAAGTGAATTAGAAGTGTTTTCTACCCTGGTGTTTTTTCCGTGAAGTTTAGTTAACCTCTGATAATGACGTAATAATTAAAACTTACTAACCGCGCTTCTGTTGCGGCATCTACGGTATGGCTAGAAGATGGTGACTGTAACTATTATATATCAAGTTTTTGGACAAAGAGAAACCACAAGTATCAGTTTAAGGTTTGAATAATTCTATTTATTCTCACAACGAGTGGTATCGTGCAGCCGCCGTGATTTTACCCACTGGTCACAATTCTTCGAATCTTATTGTTTATTTTCAAGTTATTACTTTTGCGTTCGTAGGCATAAATATGTTTTGGAACCGACTATTGGGCCGAGGGTTTGAAGGCATTGAGAAAAATCAAAACTGAAACAAAACATTCTCAACAATCACGGAAGATTTGGAATGGATGGGCTAAAATGTATTTATCCCGCCAAATTCTCCATTTTTGCCTGCCAAATGCTCTGCAAAGCACACCTAGAGAATTCCTTCTTAGCAATTGGCTCAAAATTAAAGTTGAGAAATTTTGTCAATTGTTTTTTGTCAAGATGAATCACCTGCAAAAACGTCAACTCACAAAAGATCTTGCACTGGTAGCCCAGTTTACGCCGTCACGTCGTCTAGTTGGCTTCAACATGAGCATATAATTTGTAATTGATTATCTTCAAAAACATTCAAATGAAGCGAGTAATACGATTAAATCACAGTTTTCTTTGATTTTAATTTTTTTTCAAAAACTTACTAGTTAAAAAAACTAAGAAAGTGCTTGAAAAAAATTTTTGAAGTGGAGTCTCAAGTAATTTGTGCTTCCGCCGCCCCTGATAAAAGATTTTTGTCCAATGAAAAAATGTTTTTAGTTAATTATCTTCCACACACAATGACAAATGTCGTTACTTCAATGTAATGTTTTGAGCAAGTTTGTATGTAACACGAGCATACAAGGACGAAGCAGCTGTCCACGGTTGCTCAATTTTACTCGGCTGAAGCCGCTGGTGCGCATGCGTGTAGGTTCTGGCCCAACCGTGGAGTTGAGTACTGGTGGTTTGATTTGTATAGTTTCTTAAGAATGAAGTAAAAATGATTATTAATTTTGAAAAGCTTAATCATCTCTGTAGGGAACCACAAAGTTGACGTTTCATGCGTTATTTGTTCTTCGGAGCAATTACAATGTTGAGAAAATGAAAAGTTTTTATTGGGAAATTTAACGTATGCACGTAATTAGAGAGAAAGGCGGAAAAAAGTGTAAGATGGAAAGTCAAAAGTAAGTTTAGAATAGTAATACTAATTAGATAAACTCATTTTTCAATACTGTTAGGAACTAAAGTTCTAAGTTAAAAGATTGATTTCTGCTCTTTTCTCCTTTTCTTTTCATTAGAACCGTTAGTTACACCCCTATTGTGCGTGCTAAGAAAAGAATGTATAAAAGACTGAAATGGCGCGCAGCTGGTTTTGCAAGTGTTAAATCATGAGTCCACTATTTTACGCAAAAGTTTATAATTTTGGAGCATGTGATCCCTTCACCTCCCCCCCCCGGCCTTTCTTTTTGTACGCATATTTTCCGCTGACAACTCTTTGTCTTACATCCATGACAGCCGACAAATACTTTACAAAACAACCCCCTGTTTTATTGTACTAATTTTGTATTGGTTTTTGTTCTATCCCTTAACGTAATACTTATTCCAGTTAGGCATCACCTAACGTCATAAACACTCTGCACGTGGGCAGAATGTTTATAAGGTGCAGTTATCCAGTGGTTTATAATCCATTTCTCCCCTTCATGAATATCGCAGCCCCCGTGCAAACTGTAAGGATCAAGTGGACCGAGCCATGTGTTATCGTCATCCAAGAAATGATTGTACCACATTATGGCCGTGCCTCGTTTGGGTGTCAGTACAAGGTTAGCGTGGTGGCAAAACTTGCTCAAATTATACCTGTCGCCTTTTTTGCGCTCCTTGAGCTCCTGTTATAAAATGAACAATTTAGTTAATTTTTCTTGGAAAATAGTGCTTAATGGCAAGTTTAGGTGAACAGGTTGTTAATTAGACATCTGAACTAATACAAAGGTTAGTAACTGAAAACTACAACGGAACAAGCTATTTGTTTGTTGGTTTGTTTATTTGTTTGTTTTTGCATTCATGGCTACTCTTCTTATTCATGCTAAATATGTTATTGTTGAATGGCTTGACCCCTCATTCATTTTTACTCATACTCGTATTCCGATCAAACGTGGCATGTTGAAAACCTTAAACAGTGAATGGACAAAACTTTTATAAATGGAATTGAGCATCTAGCTCAAGTTCAGCGCACACGGTGAGATTTTCGCCCCGCAAGTCAAAAAATATCAAACATGTTTGATTTTCAACTCAAGGTTGCATGAGGCCAAAAGCTCAGTGAAATTTACGCGCACACTGCGAGTGCTTGCTCAGGGGATAGCTCTCGTGTGCTGCAGGCTTATAAAACATCAAACCAGAAAACTTACGCATCCCAGCTTTTTACACCCTGAAACCTAAGTTGTCTTTTAAAACAGTACAACTCAGTATGTCGTACACAGCCGTGCAAAAATAAGATCTGGTCCATCAATACCACAGTATAAGCATCTCAGTCTCTGATGTAGCACAGCCTCGGCCTCTGTGAGGTGTTTCCATAAGATGAGTTTGTGTGCTGGAAGATGAGGATTGTAATGATAGCCGCGTGTCGTATACGAGAAACCGGAAACCGAAAACCAAACGTTAAAAACCAAAAACCACATCCCAAAAACCCACAACCCCACCCCCCCCCCCCTCCCCACCAAGAGCAAAAAAAGCACAATTGTAAACAATAAAACATCAAATGTTTTGCTGCATCGCTTCAAAAACAAAACCAAGTATATTTCAAAAAAAGAATGGAAAAATAACCGAGCAATTATTAAAGTGGTTCCAAACGTGTTGCCTGTCTACAAGAAAACGAGACAAGGTATTGTTTAATAAGAAATCGCTTACTGCTCTTTGGGCTCTTAATCCCATTAAATTACTTTCAGTCTAGTTTGGCCTTTTGTTTGTTATTCAGCCTGGGTGGCGTTATATAATAGAATATTCATTTCAGTGTTGGTGAAAGTGAAAATCCAGTTTGAATAATTGTGAATCATACCACTTTTTATTCCTGTTTTAAATCATCTCGGCTTGTAACGTTATGAATTTCAAGGTTTATTTCTTTTTTATCTGGTTTGTGGTTACAAATATTTAGAATGCAATTAACATCTTTTTCTGATACAATACGCATTTGGAATAGCCCCTTTGTGGTTTTTGCAGGGAAGGGGAGTGGGGTGGGTTTTTTGAATTAATTTATTAGTAGTATCTTTTAGTAATAGATTTAGTAATTGTATCTTGACAGTACTCTTGGTAGTGATATTAGTGCCATTAAGTTTGTAGTGATACTCATTTATTATTGTATCCTGTATCTTTCGTTTATTTTTTTTTTCTGACGTAGTATTATAATTTGAACTTGTAAAGGACACCTGTTACAATTAGCTCCTAAGGTTATCACTTCACCTGCACTTTATGTTTTGGTACTTTCCTTGCTTATAAATGTAACCATTCATTGTTAACTGTCTGTCCAAATAAAGTATTGTTATTAGAGAGGGGGGGGGGGGTGGGAGGTTTTTAATAATTTTATTAATAGAATGGAGGTTTGTTAAAAAGGGGTTGATATATGGGTAGGGATTTAAATCAATGTAGGGTACGTTACATACATTGCTGTTGAGTGTTTTATTGCCAGCTATAGGGAAGGCAGTTTCTCCACCCTTTGTGACGTCATTCAGGTAGTAAAGGATTGTGAGAAGCCTGCAAAGCTGGCAGGACTTGGTTTCATTCCCCGCTTGATGGCAACATGTGATGTTCCCTGTATGACTGCTGGGTCCAAATGAGTCATAGTGAGCGTGGTAGTGCCCGCGTTTGCCGTATCGAACAACCTGGTGAGTGATACAAACCAATCATTAACACGTTTTGGTTCTATTGTACAAACGAAATCATATATAGAGTGAAACCAGTGATTAAATCACTTTTATTAGGGTAAAATATTTTTTTTAAATAATGATAGCGTAATGCTAAAAGAATTCTATTATCTTCTGTGGGAGACCTGAGCCTGTTTGTTAGCTTTTCATAAGGATAAGTCCTAAACAGCTGTCCGAGGGATAGATCCCTCTACAGATATGGTTTTAGTGCCCATTTTAGTGGCTTCAAGTTAACTATCGGCATGTTTGCGCTTTCTATAGTGTACATTAAAATATTCGATTATTCAACAAGTATGGGAAACAAGACGTTTCGCGAGCGTACTTTGGCCCTTGTTAAGAACAACGGAATAGTATTTGCTCTGACGAAGGGCTAATGCTAAAAACGTCAGTTCCTTGAAGCCATGAAAGGATCCTCCACTATCGAACACATTTTGTTTCCGTGAATTCTTATGAAAAGCTCGTTTTTTATTATTCTTTGTATGAAATTATAACTAATACCTAGTTCGAATTCACCACACTCCGCCATCTTGAGTGTGACATAACCTGGTCCAGTGCCAGGCCTCAACTCTTGACAAATTTAATAGCAATGAAAGAGTGTACTACAGCCAAATGATTTCACACTCACAGTTCAAAATTACACCGCACCGGAAATTCAATTTTTGAAAATGCAAACCAAAAAAGGGCGTGATGAGCTAAATCAGAAAAATACAATTGCTATTGATAGATGAAGAAGCGAGTGCTCATTATACATTAGTTTCCCTACCTGAAAGGCTTCTGCTCCTTCCAATATATCGCGCGAAAGACCAGTCAACTTAACTTCTCTGTTGAAGGTGAATACAATTTCAGTCGGGGCTGTTATTACTTTTAGCAGCCTGTTTCTTATTTAGAACAAAGAAAACCAGGCAAATCTTGTTTGAAACTAGGCAATTCTTGTAAAATGGCTCTAGAATAGTAACAAATGCACCTCCAATGAAATAGAACCCAAAAGAGGAGATTGTGTGATACTTTGGGAGAAATACTTGTTCCGAGATTCAGGATATATATGTGGTTTCCGTCAATTTGTCCGTTTGGGAATTCAAGTTCCTGTAGCTTACATAAGATGAGATAGTTCGAGAGAGGTATTCAGAGAGTTTGAGGGAGATAGTGTCAGATACTTTGAAAAAGATAAACAATTCTATTTTGGCGAAAAAAATACTGGACCCGCAAAATACAATGTTTGATATTATTTTATTGATGATACAATTTTAAAAGATAAAGTCACAAATTAACCAGAAAATGTTCTTCAGAAAACTGATTCTTCAAGAAAAAGAAAACCATACAGTTTTGAATGTATATTAGCTAAGTTATTTCTTTGGAAAGGATGAATAGAAACGCTAAGTTTTTTCGTTTAGCCTTGGTTTCTGGTTTTTGATAAATAATTTTCTTTTTGCTACTTTCCACTTGAAAGAGAGTGACCTTTTGTTGAACTTTTGTGTTCACCTTGTTTGATTTAACGGGACCGCTATTAATGGAGAGGTCGGTAAAATCTGTGACTTCTTTTCCGCACAGTTCAGTCAGCTTTTCCATCTTACAAGGTCGGTAGAAAGGTAAGTCGAAGACTCACTTGCTAAACACTACAGAAAGTGGTGATAAGTGACTGCCGGGTCCATCGGTTGATTAAGTATGAGATTACCGTTCAGGCCTGTACCCAAGGGGTGCGTTGGGTGTGTACGCACCCCATCGCCATAGAATTAAAAGCATGTCAAAGCCGAAGAAGCTCTCAGAATGCTCGTGCTTTCGTCGTTCTTCTCATTTTCCCCTCACCCTCCCCCACAAAAATATTTGCTTGCGCTTTTCGTTTTCGTGCTTATCTCAATCTTTCTCGCGGTTTCTCCACATAGCTAACATTATGTTTACAGATGCATTTAAAGACATTCTTTTTGGGTTATTTGAGAAAAAAAATGTAAATTTCCAACCGAAAATATTCGATTTCCTTTGATGAGATACAAATTTTAGTTGTCAGAGTTCATGTGCTCGAGAAACAAAGAAAACAACTAAGCTAATGTTTCTGATCGAATTTTAATACCTTTGAGATGTTTAAATGCTATTCGTCTATCTACGGTTAAAACTCTGTGTTTATAATCTTACCGTTCGAAAATATCGCTAAGTACCGGGTCTTGTTTTTTGTAAAGCCAAGCTTGACTGCTGTACCGAGCCCTATGAAAAGGATCTTCCCTTTTCATGCGGATCAAATACTCTTTTAACGCTATATTATCGAGTGTGCCAAAATTGTCCTTGCTTATTCCCCCTGAAAAATGAAATGTTAACCAGATAGAAATTATTAATGATGATGTAAAGTAAAATCGATTTATAACATTCAAAAGTACTAGTTTATCAGAAAAAAGCACAGCTGAATATAGAAAAAGGTAAAAATGTATGAATAGCTTATTCTCATCATTGAACAACGCAAGAAGTCAAGTGAGTGCACATGTGAAAACTGTGGCAGTCATCACGTGCTGCGGTGGCTGCAGCGCAACTAGTTCAGTACCCCATTTATATATATGATAGGGTAAAACAGTGCAATTATAAGTTCAAGACTCTGTTTACAAACCGATTTGTTCGAAAAGGGAATCGTTAGACAGCCGAGATTCCGCTGTGTACGATCTCTGTAATCCTGATACAAAGATTGAACTTTTGAAAAATATTTTTATACGCTTCATCGGCTTTTCACAGGAGTGCAAGTGCCAATTGTCTGAATCTTCGATTCCTCTTGTAATGAGCAGGTTACACAATTTTTTTAGAGTTATTCAAATGAGCGCCGGAGAATAAACACATTTCAAGGACGACATGTGCATTCTTAAAGTTAAAGTATTAACACTCAACTTTGCCTATTGGTAGCGTTATTTCTCACATATAAAACCATTTTAAATGCAGGAACATCAAATCGTATTAAACATTTTTAAAATGAGCGGCAGTTGCTGGGGATTGGATAATAAAAATGATACTTACGGACACAAACATTACAGCTGTCGGGACAATTCCGCAACATCCATTTTGCGTGCTCGTCAAAGCAATGACTTCCAGCTTCAAGACTGCTGCAGTTTTGAAACTTGTCTCTACAGCCGCAGTTGGAGCAAGACTTTCTGCATTTGTACAGCATGTACGACGGGTTTTTGTCACATTCACCGTTGAGGGCCCAAGCTTTACACTGGTTATTGTTGTCGTAGCAGCTGTCTAGTAATGTGCAATCGTTATAGTTTTTCCTTTTTTGATATGCTAAGACCCTAACAGCATTTTATGTCAGGACTCCGTTGACTACTTTATCTTTGCACCCTGAGAGGACTTTACTGAATCAAACGAATAAACGCTCCTCTCAATTCGTCTGTCTATTGGCATATCCGTCTATTTATTTTTTCACCTATATTTTTCTCTGTCCTTCTCTAATTCCACCCACTTTTCTCTCCATAAATAGCATCCGCCTATTTGTTTATCTGTGTCTCCATATATGTCTATATTCGTTTGTCGGTATGTCTGTCTGTCTATTCTTATTTTTATCTCTCTATCTTAATTTCTATTCGTCTATCCTTTTACTGCCCATCCATTTATTCTCTGTCTGACCATCTATCAATTGTCAATAAATCCTGTTACGTTATTTTTGTGTGTCTATTCGTATATCACTCTGTCTGTCAGTTTCTTTGTTTCCCTATCAATATATACTTATGCCGCCTATATCAGTTTCTCTCTATCTATCTGTAAACCGTCTGTCCCTAAATCTGTCTGTCTATCTGTTGAATCTTATACCGCATAGTTGTTTCATTAAGTATACCTGTATTCGCTACTCTCCTGATCTTATAAAAACAAGCAATGGAATGACGTTTTTATTTTTGTTGTAGTGTCGTATTTCGAAAGAAATGAAATTCATTAATTCCCATGTGACTCATGTATAACATTTCTTTGAACTCTTTCTCCTCCACTTACCGTGGTCAAACACCGTTATGTTTAGGTCAGCAAACCTGCAATCAGCGAATATTACTTTAGTGTCTACTCGTGTACACAAAGCGTTTGATACTAAATCAAACTCATGTTTCTATCTTTGCTCTAAAATGTGCCCTATGGATAAATATACTCCCTTTAAAGATTTCAACCTAATCAAAAATAATTTTCGTCAAAAGAAGCGTACAGATCTTGGAGTCATTTGCATAGAGCTATTGTCTAAATTTGAAGGCTTGGACTGTGTACTCCTTACCCCCTTCTCTCCTTCACCCTACCCGACCAAACCGATACAGAACAAGAAGGAAACAACAAAGAGAAAAAAGAAAGAAAAAAAAAACAAGGAAAAAAAAAACAA
>ERZ1740055.335-NODE-335-length-11875-cov-6.358206_pt1 | contig 11875 bp, 8 predicted proteins | sample MGYA00581747_ERZ1740055 | MGnify/ENA primary metagenome ERZ1740055 (study PRJEB43018, sample SAMN04849739) | marine metagenome | isolation source: floating plastic debris | place: Pacific Ocean | collected 2008-08-28 | study: EMG produced TPA metagenomics assembly...
GATTACAATGCTAATTAAAAACTGGACTATTTACAAACAGTGAATAATTATAATTATAATTAATTATAATTGGATAAAAACACTGTATAAATTTAGATATTTAATATGTGGGTAACATAAAGCTCTTCTTTTTATATATATATAACCGTACATCGTGTGCCCAAGTTCACGAGCTGCTATATAATGCCATTATGGTGGTAACCGGGAGGGCACATTTTATACTTATGTATATACATATATACATATACACATATACATATATATATACATACATATGTACATATATACATATACATACATACCAGAGCTTTAGCAAGACATATTTTGGGGGGAGAGGGTTAAGTGCAAAGTCTTTGAGTAGAGCTTTAACAAGATATTTAGGGGGGGAAGGGGGTTAAGTATAAAGTCTTTGATAAAGAGTGCATTTGCTTGTCTGTGGGGGTTATGAAAAAACAGGACTTCCAGGAGAATACCTTGCAAATAAACTTACAAAAATTATTTGGGGGAGGGGGGGAAGGGAACAGGTCTCACTTTAAATGGAACAGAATAACCTAGTGCTCTATAACCTCACTTAAACGGCTGTGCTATCGACTCGCGAATGACACTTGTTTGAATCCTGTTAAAGTCCTAAATTTTTATCAACTTCTCTTTCACAACTGGCATAGCATTATCTATGTACCACTAAATGTGCTAATCAATTTTCCAAGTACCATGTTTACACTGTTGCAGTGACTCGCAATCTGAGTTGTTCATTTATACCCAGCTTAGAATAATTAACTAGCGGCATATCATATAATTTTAAAAAGGTTTATTAAGTTTTTGAATCCTTATTCACAAGCCCCAGGATTTCAGTTTTCATGGGTAACAGTTTTTGGGTTCTCTGCACAAAATCATTGGAACCCATCAGTAACTATTTTCAATTCATTAATAATACATTAAGTTACAATTAAATTTAGGAATGGTGCACAAAGTTTTATTCAACATTATACAGCAGTTTCATAGAATTATTTTCAATCATAACAAAAAAAATTAAACTTATTAATGATTATATTGGTCTGTAACACTAACTGCCACTGAAAATCCTTACCAGGCCTGGAGTCAGTGAGACCTGTAAACTAGTGAAAGTTAGTATTTGCAGCTATAAATTTGAGTCAGGATTATCAGAAAAGTTAATATACAATTATTTTCCAGTACTCCCTCATCATTCTAGTGTAAAACTTGTCAGTTGTTCAAAATGAAGTTTTAAAATGTAAATTACTTTGAAGGTCTACAAAATGGCAAACAGAAACTTTATCCTGTCCGTAGTTTCCTTGCCGTGGTAACAATAGCTACTAGTAAAAATCGTTACCTTGTAAGCCTAGGGCATGATTTAAAAATCTATTTTTTACATTTATTTATGTGATGTCGAAAGGTACTAAGAGTTCACCAAATTAATCAAACAAGGTCTTTGAAAATAAGAGAACTATTTAGTCACATCTTAAATATATATTTAACTTTGTTTATAAAATCTGTAACAGATATTTATAGTAGTTGTAGATAGTCTTTAGCTAGGCATACATGACCATCAGTTCTAACAATGTATTTGTTTCCTCCCTTGTGCATTTATGTTCTAGATGTATTTGAGAAATAATTCCTGATGAAGTATAAACTATTAATATTTTATTCATGAATAGTCAAATTACCAAATTTTAATTTTAAATTAGGAGATATTTATTGCTGTCTGGTCTTTTCATCCTCTTATTTGTTGTTTTTTCCACTAGGGGCATTAACAGGTGAAATTATTCACATAATGAACTAGCTATGTTTGAGGCATTAACAGAGTATAACAAAACAATTTCTAGTGATATTGTACATATAGTTAGGTGTGGTTTTATTTTTAGTTACATCTTTAAACCTTGGTTTATTTGGGTGTGGCATTTAAAAGGCAGCTGACTGAACCTGTCCATTTTAAAGTAAACAAGATAAAAGTACTAATCATTTCTGATACGAAAACTTATGCACATTTTGAAATTTGTTTTGGTACAGGTACATCACTTGTTTACATAATCTCATTTTGTCATACAAAGTCAAGCTAATGAATTTTTGTATGCAAATCTTGAACCAAAAGTTTTTAGAATGCAGAAAGTGAAACATCAAGTTTTAGCGTTACTCTTCATTTTATTTTTAGAGTGGAAAGGGAATAAATTAATTAACAACAGATAAATTATATTATAGTGTTGTCTGCTACGGCATTATTTGCTAAATAAGAAATGTTTTTGAGAGCTTAACTTGTGTTTCTTTGAGTTCATAAGAACTTACATAATCATTGTTTTTCTAGAATCCCAAGCAGAGAAGATGTTTAATTTTCTGACTTTCTTCTTTCTTTTGGGATTTTACCTTTCTGGTTTTCAAAGTCAGCTATTTGATTGCTTTGTAATGAATATTGATCAGAAACAAAATTACAAATCCCTTACACTGTCCATAAATCCTAAGTAAAAAGGGATCCATCTCATCTAGTATAATTTATCAATATTTCCCTATTGAAATTACAGTGACACTGTTCTTATTTGTCAGTTTGATGAGAGTTCAATGTAAACAATGTGCTTTCTTAAATTTTTTTAAAAATGTTTTTGAAGGTTTTAGCCTCCAAAACAATACCTAATACACCAAATTCTCACTTTATACTAATTTATATGCTCTTTCTAAAACTTCATTTTTGTGTTTTTAAATTTTACTGAGATAAATTTTGGTGAAGGTTTTTCATTTAGATTTTCTGTAGCCGTTTTATGGTCGCAGCCATTAGTTTTTCCGAAATTAGTTTTTGAAATCATAATCAACCAAGCTTCAACTGATAACAGTACAGTGTCTTTTCCTTGTTTTTCTCACGCTGTCTACCTGTAATAAAAAGGCTGATGCTAGAATTAGTTTTCAGTCATATTTTAAATGGTTTGTTTTCAAAGACATTTTCTCTCTCACTGCTTTGGTTTCCATTGAAACGGTCCCTTAAACACATTTTAAAAAAGCAAATCACCAGTTTAAAAATGAATTTACTCAAGTTAATAGTTTGTCAGTGACTGCGAGCCTAACTTTTTGTATAGTCATTTTTTCGGATTGCCGATTGGGAAGATAATTTATTTGCCTTGTGGTAACCTAAATGTTGTGTAACCACTTGTTGCTTGCGGGAGTTGTCAATGTGGGTGTCAAATGTTTTTCCACCTGCGTTTTGCTTTTCAAGTTACTTTGATCTCATTAATCTTATCGACAATAGAAACAAAAAACAACTAAACATTTAGGGTGAAAAAAATATGGAAGTTAGAATCTTTTCAGATGTAAAAAGCGCCGATTTTTAATATTGCCGAAAACCAGCTGCTCAAATATTGCTTGATGAATGTGTTGGAACATTTAAATTTAGACGCGTCTGACTTGAAAAATAATTTACTTTCAAAACTAAACTTTTTATTTCACGGATAATTCTGTAATACTTCAGAAAAAGTTTATTGTATTTTTCACAGTAGCTGAAAATCCAAGGTGGTTATAACGAAAAACTATTCTTGTATTGCTTACACTCGGAAAAAAAACTCTTGAATCAATTCTTGAAAAGTAACCTAAATATGTTTTTTGTGCGAAAATGGCGAAAAGCAATATTCTTAATATCGTTTCGGAAATTGACACACTTTAAAATCTGTTAAATTATTAACAGCCAAACGTCTTGGAAACAAAATGTATGCAGTCGCTCGGAAACACTTGTAAACTATACAATTAATTTACTAAAATTATTCAATTATAGTTAAAAACCGACAAGAAAACCATAAATGACCAAAAACTTTCGTCGCTACGTGCTAGCGCTAATATTGTTGACTCAAAAATGAAATTATTAAAATGAATAATCGGTGGCAACATTCTACCAGGAATTTTTCAAAGTTAATGTGTCATTTGAGAGAAAATTTACATTTTTGCTACGCGTATTTAAAAGAATAATGTGTAGTATGTCTTTGACTCGCAATGAACAAGCGCCGACCTTGCATAAAGGTCGACCGGCGCAAAATTTTCAAAAAAACAATTTAACTGATCCAGTGGCAGTGAGTTTTAGCTCGGAGTTTGAACAAAATGAATAAGTTGCATTTGTTTAATGAAATTTTTCCCGTAACTTATTCGAATGCCTGGCAACTCTAGTATATCTTTATAATCCACGACAACCATTCCAGATTGGTTTAAGAAATAGTATAGCTGCAGTAAATGATATCGAAAACCTTCTCTGTTCAGCTTGCTTAGCTTATATTTTAGCAGCTACGAGATATACCTTACCGGTGTACAATTCCAAGACCGTGTAAATGATGCAATGCCGAAACCATCTGCCGAACAAATGGACGTGCTTGTGATTCGCTGAAGCGACAATCTCGCTGGGCGCGAAGATGACAAAGAAGTTCGCCCCCTGCAACATATTCCGTAACCAAACAGTATAGCGATCGCTGCTTCAAGGTTTCATATAATCTTACGACATTTGGATGGTGAACTTTTCTAAGGATTGAAGCTTCGCGAAGGATATTTTTCTTAACGTAATCATCTTTAATCTTTCTTACATCAATAATTTTGATGGCAACCTGTGGAAAAAATATTTTAATAAAGAAACTTAATCTACATATCAACACCATGAATTGACCTCATGTCATTAACAATTCACTTTCCAACTTTCAGTATTGTATGTTTTGTGTTGTTAATTGGTCCCATTTACTCAAAGGAAACAATGTGTGTACCACATGACAATCAATAATTTTTGTCCTAAACAAACCTTGGTTTGAGCGACGCGGTTCGTAGCAAGTTCGACATATGCAAAATTTCCTTTACCCAATCTGACACCACTCAAGTCGTAAGTTCCTATTCGTTTTAGTAAAAAATTGGAGTCACTCATGCTAACTTAACAAAAAGCGTAAACTTTCCTGGACTTTTTTAACTTTTGAAAAATTTTCTGATAAAAAGGCATGTGGCCCATTTGTCATCGACCAATCACGACGCACGATTTTGATCGCACGCGACATTGTATTGTTTGTTTTTCTTTGATGCAGTCAAAATATAGCGTTTTGATTGGCTAATAAACCAAAAGCGCACGTTCGCGCGCGTGCCGTATCTCTTCTGTTGTTGGCTTACGCAATGACCAGCATTTTTGATATGCAAAACTGAAAAAAATAATTATCAAGCACTCCAAGCTTTCGTTTTTTCTACGCATCCCATGGGGCGAGATCTTAATTTCTTTAGACAATTGTAATTAGCAGTTGAATGAGTAACTATGAAGTATAATAACTACACGCGGAATTTCAAGCGAGATCAATGTTTACTAAATCAAACAAACATATTATTTCTCCGCGTGTGTGTATGATTAAACATCGGCGTGCGTTAGCTTTGCCTCCAACTGGCTTTTGGTTTTTACCCGATAATAATACACCTGTTGTTGCCTATGTAGTTTTATTTGTGCAAATTGAGTCACCGAAAAAGATTAAAACTACAACCGTAATCTGGTGGAAAGGTTTGGTCAGACGCCAAGATGCAGATAATCTTTATGCATGGCTTGATGTGGTCAATATAAAGAGATATACTTTTATAAGAACAAAAACTGTAACCGTTCAACCAATCTTTGCGTGTCTGGATTGCATGCAAAACATTATTTTTTGAAGAATTTAAACCTAGTTGAACAGCACCTGAATATTTGAAAGTGTAATTGCCCAGAACCTTTCAGATAAACATTCTAAGCAGATCATAAAAGGAGAAAATGATTAATTTTAAAAATATGTCAAATACTTTTGCCCCAGATGGGCAAGGAGACCCCACCCTAGCTACGATAGAAAGGATATGCTAGCGTTCATTGGTGACTAAATTTACAGAACCCCTCACTAACTATTTCCCACGTGCGACTGTTTCTGAAACACGTAAATAGGAACAGGTGTAGCTGGCAGGTTTTACCAGTAACGAACCAGATTCTCGTATCACAAAAAATTCAACCGAGGAAACGGTCCGTTGAACACAGCTAGATAAACAGCGACTTATAAAATCGAAAATTTTTGAGCAGCTAGCTACTTTGGGTAATCATGTTTTTCGAAGTTTCAACTAAGAGAACATTCTACCAGATCTCGAGGGCAGCTGTCAAAACAAACGAGGTTTTTGGGAAGTCGCACTTAAACTTTGATCGAAAACACCCTCGCGGTTCTCATGTAATCTTCACACGCCATCGTTTTGGATTTGATAATAATCCCATGTATTTCCTCCGTCAATTGAAATTTTACTTAACAGAGTCTAATGAAAAATTTGTGACAAAAATACATTAGTACGAAGCACTTTAAAATTTTAAGAGTTTCTTTTTACAATTTTTGTTATAAATACTCTCTAAATAGAGAACTCGTTATTTTGATACAAAACAAGAACGGCTCTCTAGAAGAAAAAATATTATACATCAGTTTCAGAGGCGAAGTCTTAAAAAAGACAAAAAACTGTGCGGTCATTTTGTCAACCACCAATGAGTTTATAAAAAATGTTTTTAAGCCGAAAAGGTTCCTTATTGTGTCCAACGTACGATTGCAAATGATATGGTTTGATTTTTTTAAAGTTATCTGATACAGGTTTACAATTGCCCAATGCTGCTTTCAAGCCACTGTGATCCTTGAATCAATTCCGAAACTTCAGGGGGAGTATAAAGATCCGGAAAGTCGAACTGCGTGTTTGCGTTATTTAGATCAAATAAAGGTGACATGGAGAGATTGTTCAGATTTAAGTTTCCAAGCTCCAAATTGGCCCAGGATGAAGGAATCTGCTGTTGGTTTCCGTTAGGTACTGTGTTATTGTTAGTCGGGGCTTGTTGGTGTTGTACAGGCGCTTCTTCCGTCTTAAAAGCTTGATCAAAATCCTCGTAGAGTGAAAGCTGGTCGATTGGATCCTCTGGTGTTGTACCGATTGCATCAGGAACGTTTGGAGGAGGTGTTATTGGCGAAGCAAGGTCCCTACGCTGTTTTTTTATTACTGGTTCACCAGCCGAGTGTGATTGAGAATGCGTCTGATATTTCTTGTTAGATGTGAGAGTTGAAAAACTGCCATGACTCCCAGGTAATGAATCGCGTTTAGTCCCAAGGGACATAGTTAAGTTTTTTCGTGAACATTGACTATCCGTAGTTGGAGGTTTTCCATCTTGGCTTGTCGCTGATGCGCCGTTTTTCTGTTTCGGAACGGCCTTCTTTTTACGCGGTCTGTATTTATAATCCGGATACGCTTGCATGTGACGAATTCTGAGTCTTTCGGACTCTTCCACAAACGGCCGCTTTTCTGGCTCGGAAAGCAACTTCCACCGCTTCCCAAGTCTTTTGCTGATTTCAGCATTGTGCATATCGGGGTGTTCTTCGGCCATTTTTCTTCGCTCGATTTGACTCCACACCATAAAAGCATTCATTGGCCGTTTTACGTGCTGGCTGTCTTTTTTAGTCGCGTTGTTGGAATCTTCGTCTACGACGCTTATTTGAGGGGGACTCGGTGCGGCGGCAAAATCATTGCTCCTCTGAAAGACTGGCATCATTTCCATGCGAGAAAATTGCTATCCTAATCCAAAATCACGCAAATACAAGTTTGACCTACAGTTAGGAAACTGCAGTGCTAGTGCTTCGATTTCGATTACAGCCTAAAAACGGAGGCGAATATGTTATAAATTGCCTCTTAAATTATGTCGTGGAAGCTACGAAATGTACGAATGTGTTTGAGGACTGCCTCAAACTTGCAGTTACGGGGCAATTTCTGTGTTTAATAATTTCGCACTCAGTTTGCGTTGGTTCTCAGTGACGCTTTGACACGTCACCGCACTAGAACACAAGAGAACCAATCATGTGCAGCGAGACCAGTGAGTTGGCCCGCCCCTCTCCTTCGTGATTGGTCGAAACTGACTTACTCCAGCTACTGCTCCTGCGTCTTTTAAAACGATAGTTAAGGCGCGTGTCAAAATTTTGAACACGAACCTGTTTCCCGCACTCGGGGGTTGCGAAAGATTTTTATTCTTTTGCTAAAAAACGAAACATTTAAAAGCTCGCTACAAAGTGTATACACATACTTTTTACTAATTACCAACATTATTTCGTTAAATTCAAGCTTCGAAAGGCGGTTTGATAAAAACTAGTTAAGAATGGACGCCACGTGCAGCGAACAATAGTTTTTCGAATTCATAATAGAACAAGCCCAGAGCCGTCCCTAATTTGTCAGCGATGTGTCACAACACTAAAAATTTGCATTTTTAGAAAGACGGGTAGGATGTGTATTTAGAATAAGAATAGTTTTTTTTTCTGGTTGTCCATGACATACGATTTTGAATCCCTTGGGAGACTTTGAATCTAATGCTCTTGGTTGAAAGCCAGAAGGACTTGAACAAAAACTAGATTTCTTTTCTAATATCAAATATTTGATATCAAAAACTTTTTTGGAATTTCCAATGGGCGATGAAGAATCAAATTTATGTTTTGAGTCAAGACGAAGGGCGTTTCTACGAGAGACAACTTCTGTTTCTTCTCGGTTACAGCAAATAAAATCTACTGGAATCGTTGCTGTACTAGCCGAAAAGTGATGCATCAGAATACCTCAAAACTTTGTCTCAGAGCTTAACTCGTAACTAAAAGCTCGAGCTTCGATATCCAAAACAAACCCTTTTCCTTGGGAAAGCATAAACTACAAACACTTTTTGATTTCCGAATAAAATATGCCAGCTTTCTTCGGTATCAAAATGTAATATAGAATTATAGTTCTAAGTTGACCAGCTAAACACGATCGCGCGCGAAAATTTAGGAAGCGAAGTAGTTTGCTGTGACAAGTTTCCCAAAAAAAGGGGAAAAAAGAAAATAGTAATATATTTTGCCCGCAGAAACAACCTGTTGATCCACAGCCAACCTGCTTTACTCGAAATAGTTAATTTGAAGATTACTGTGGAAACGAAGTTGCTCTTCCAATCACAAGACGGGTTTTCCTCTCTGTGTGCTTTTGTGAGGGGCAGGTGTTGGTTTTTTGATCAGGGTAATATGGCGGTCGATCGGGATTGAGCTAGTAATTTTGATTTATCATAAAACCAGCTGACGAGTGTCTCGGGTCACACTACACCCCACGTGTTCCACGGTAACCAGGTGTGTGTGTCATTTATATCGCCATCAGCTGCTCTTATCGCATCTTCTCGACCACTTCATTTTTTCGCGGGATTTTCGTTGCCGCGGTATCTCTCGAGATAAGGGACCAACATTACGATATTCAAAAATTTGGCGGCGAGAGACTTAAAACAAAGAGTTCATTTCTGCCTTTTTTTGCCGACGCCACGCTAAAGCGGAAGAAGAGTTGTGTGAGACGACTCTTTTTCGCGTTGCTTAGCAAATTTGCACTGTTTTTTTTTCTCATGCAAAACTTGTCTTTATTTGACAAGTATGTGTATTATTACACTGTATTATTATGTACCAAAGCTACTGATAGGACATCGTGATTGGCTGTTACCACCTGAGGCATATGGCATGGCTTAATTTTGACTCCGGAAGATCTCACAGGAAAAAAGAAGAATTTTAAGTCGTGTAAGGAAGCTGGATATTGTTTGTAGTAACTACGGTCAAGATCGTCCTGTAGGACAGTGTTATGTTGTCTGTCATTTAATTATTGCAGTGACTTTTCTATGGAGATATGACACTCAAAAACTCAACTGCGGATATTTACTTTATTTCATAAGCTTATCAATGATCAGTTTAAAGCAAGTTTCCCTGCACATCCGATAACAGGGATTTGCAACTGAAATAAATTTTTATATTTCTTATCAGCTATGTTGATCAAGTATCCGTCATTAGTGCAAAATTCTCTCGTTAAATATAGATAGTTATGATGGTAACATACTAAATCTTGTATTTTGATTTAATTTTATTTTAACCTTTCGTCTTTGAGTACAAAAATATCAGACGATACAACTGCTATTTTTTTACGTTCTTGTAACACAAAACGTAATAATGCTTTATTTATTCCTCAACACTGTGTTCAGCATGACTTTTGTAACCTTAGGCTTTAGTTATACGGTTTTCGGTGAACACTTTTGGCGATTTTTAACAGAAAGACAAAATTCATTGCTTTTTTCGAAATTGCTTCAACTGTTTAGATATTAAGACTTTCTTGCTGTATCAAAAAGGTGAGTTAGGTGTTTTAAAACAGTTAAAATCTTTGTCCTTTTCTTTTTTATATAGAATGAAGTTGCATTTGAATTGAATGAAGTTTCTTTTTTTTCAGAAAAAGACTGATTATTGACTTAGTACCCTCTTAGTTGTGAAAGATGAAATCTTTAAATTATGTTTACTAAAATTTGCTTCGTTTGCGTCGCTCGTTTTCCGAACGGGTACCTTGAAATCTAATTTGGGCCTTGATGGTGGTTGCATTAAAGTATTGGACGGTAAAAATAGGAAGACCTTGTAAATGCAAGGCGCTTTCAGATCGTTAAGATGCGTGTTGTTAAACTTTTTCATTTTTTTACTCAATCCGTGCTTTTTTATCGGCCGGTAAAAATTTTAAGTTTGACTGGTTGTTAGAAAGGGGAAAAATATGGAAGGAACGGAATGACAGAACTTGTCTTATGCTCCAAAAAATCTAACCATTACCTGTTTTCAGAAAACTCTACCGCGTACAGACCACATTATGTTAATTTTTAACGAGAACTAATAGTCAGTAAATAGCGCCACCATTTGTTTTTTTCTTTTAGAAAATGACGGAAGAAAACATGACACTTCAGCTCATTTTTTCCTTTATCACCGAGGAATTACTAGAATTATATCAAATATGCAGTGAATGTAGGTTTTGGGAACCTTTTTTTTTATTTCTATAAAATAATTTCTATTTTTTATGCGTGAATTAGAGCACGCACGAAACTACAATGCTATGAGTTTATCTTGGCCCTCGCAACTGGTATTTTTAGACTTACGTCATGTAATTTTGTATTTGAAAACATTTTTGATATTTTCAGAAAATTTCCATATGTCATTGATGTCTTGTTTGGGGACTTTTCATCTAATTTTGCAATGATAATAACTTTGAAATCTATTATGATATTAAAATACTATTATCCATCGAAAGCGGACGTGATGTTTACGCAATGTTTTTTAAAACCGAAAGGCAAAAAGTGGTTCGTTACAGGACGAAACTTCGTCTAATTCTCCGTGTGGGTGTTAAGCGATAAACGGCCTTTTTGCCATTGAAATGTTTACAAAATAATTGATAATTTGGTTTATATTATTGTTTTTTACGCAACTATCACGCTTACTAGATTTAAGGGAGCCACTGCAGAGAGGAACTGCGGTGAGTTGGTGAGAAATAAACCCGAGATTTAGATATTGAGCCGCAGGGAGTGGATTTCCACCCTCGATTGGGCTACACTGGAAAACGTTTGGTAAATACTCGCCTTTTGTAATCTCGGCGCTTACTTTCAAAACCAAAATTAAATAAAAAATATTCGATCTCGGACCCACCCCAGCGTGACCTGAGTTGCTACAGAAACTGTCACACAACAGACACACTCTTCAGTAATACAGCGTTTAATATTTAAGAATTAATACATGTTCTCAGTTCCTTCATAGCTTAGTGAAAGCCGAGGCAGACATTTGGGAGAATTCGAAAGCAGATCAGTGGAAACCCGAGATGCAGTCGAGAATTCTCACAAACTTTGCCGAGGTTTTCGCCAGGCTATGCAAAAAGGCACGGAGAACATGTTTTATTATTTTCATAAAGTTATTTTTTCCGACTTATCAAAGAAAGATTGTATACGAAGCGCATATATAGATATGCAATATATATATATAGATAGATAGACAGATTGATAGAGAGAGAGAGAGAGAGAGAGAGAGAGAGAGAGAGAGAGAGTGAGAGAGAGAGA
>ERZ1740055.336-NODE-336-length-11854-cov-6.908297_pt1 | contig 11854 bp, 4 predicted proteins | sample MGYA00581747_ERZ1740055 | MGnify/ENA primary metagenome ERZ1740055 (study PRJEB43018, sample SAMN04849739) | marine metagenome | isolation source: floating plastic debris | place: Pacific Ocean | collected 2008-08-28 | study: EMG produced TPA metagenomics assembly...
ACTCAAAACTTATGTTTTTAACTATATTAAAAACAAAAATTTCCTGGGTAGAAAATGTCCAAAAATTAATAGTCGGGGGGTGGGGGTGGGGAGGGAGGATTATTCTGAGCCTGAGAGTAGTTAGTAAACTTTGACACTCTCTCAAAATATTTTTGTTTAGAAAAGAATTGGTCCAAGGTGTGATTTATACAACCTTGAAGTTGAACTTTTTGTCATTAAAGTTGAAAGTAGCGGTATACGTAAGAACTGGTGTTTCTGACGTAATCTTCAAGTACATATAGCACATGCGTACTAGTAGCTACATTTGAAGCCACTAAAATGGACACTAAGGCTAGTTTGGTAGCGAGAATTACCTCTTAAATACACAATTTCTAGCTCTCTGTCCCCTTGAATTCTCTGACGTAAAGTCGATTCTGCACTACTTTAGCCTTTCCGAAATGATCAAACTGACAATTCAACCACTGAAGCATTGTCTTTTCCTGACTGCTTCACGATTTGTGATTTTAAACAAAATTTAAATTTACGGATTCTGTACGTTCCTGTTTTATAAAACAATTGTATATTTTTTCTTTTAAGTTTAACATTTTGTCACATAGTTTTTTATACACTAAGTTTTACAGCTCCTCTGTGACTCTAGATATCTCTGTGTCTGTGTATGCATGGACCCTGACCTAGAACTAATAGCATTAATCATCAGTTCAAGGCCGGATATATTATAAAGCATAGGTTTAATAATGGTCAATCATTTGGTCTTGTAGTTGTACAAACCAGACGCTTTGTACTTTCTACGTTGGCTGAGAGTAGGAATTGACAACGTAGTTACGCCCCTAATTGTTTTCTTTTGAGATACATTCCTAAGAATTTTGAATGTTAACAGCGCAAATACTCCACATATTTATAAGCTCGTGTTTATAACATTAACCCTTTGTGTAAGCCGTATCATTCGCTTATTAGCATTTTAAAGATCATATCTAATTTGGGTAAATTAGAATGAACATTCAAAAATTCGAAAAATTTCGTAATGTGCTGAGCCGACAAAGTGAGGCCACTTTAAAGGAAAAGGCATAAGAAAGTCTTATCCCTGAAACTTTTTCTCCGTGGGTGATAAAATCTTTCTGAGTACAATTCTTCAATCAGTTCTATTTAAAGACACTCCTTTTCCGCAAACTCAATATGATAGCCCTGGAACTTTTACATGTTCTCATCCGATGATTTCCGCTAAAGTTTGAGTACAGTGATGGAGATATATTATTAATGAATTTTCTATTAGTTTATTAACCATGCGGAAAAACGAATAAGCAAAGGTACATTACCAAAACTATTAAGGTTATGTTTCTCCTAGCCAGATGAGAGTCCCAATGACACTTAACTTGCTCTGGTGTGTAATAATTTACAACGTCACGCTTGAACTACTTCCAACAATCAGGGTCCAGTTTAAAAGCGTGTTTTCCTGCTACAAAGATCACAATTTTTGTTCATTCATTCTAAGCTGAAAATTATTATTTTTTCTTCCTCTTTTGGCAATTGCAACAAATGTGTAACCGAGGATCTGTTGCTTTGAACAAATACTTCCATTTTTACAACCAAAACAAAGTTGGCAGGGAATTCATACCATATTTGGCAGGCTCAACAGAACGTAGCGTCATCTCTCTGGTTCTTCATCAACGTCACAGCAAGCTGGCAATTGAATTTGGCCCTTTAAGTCGGGCAAATCGTGTTTAACATCTAGTCCTAACTCTGATATCAGTCTTTTAAGTGTGTCTTCATCCACGTGGTCCAAAACATCAAAATCCGCTTGTGATGGGAGTTTGAGGGTGTGTGAGGTAGTTTGTATACACCGTCTTGTATTACTACACTCATTCATAACTCCGTTCACAACACAAAACGGCGAACTAGCTTTGAATTCCCCAGTAGCTTGGCGATCTTTGTTAAAGTTTAATGTTACCTCTGTAATAAGGCTAATCGACCCAGAAAGACTTGTAACCAGAGTTGATTTTAAAGGGGCGCAGATTACCTAAACCAGGAACAAAGAATGAATGGCAACACAAAGGGGCCTGGTGACAGCGGATACGCAACAAAATATGACCAGTCTGGATGAGTTGAGGTCTCCTCGTAAACGGTAAACCAAAAACGTTCAGGCAAGAGTTGCTGAATATAGTTTGCAATTTCCGCCACGACTTGTCAAAAGTGCTCTTTGCTAATCTCTTGTATCCTGTGCTTTGACCAAACAAGAGTGGAATATTTTAAATGCGCACTCTGGCGTGGAAGTGTGCTGTTGCTACGAACAGCATTAAGTGGATAAAGCGAGGACAGCAAGCGATCAACTCAACGGTGTGTCCTTTAAACTTCAAAGCCCTACCCTTCTCTGTAAAGTGAACTTTTCCCGCCTCAGCTGTGGACTTTCCCGCTTTCTTATAGTATTTCTGTTACATAAAGAAAGAATATTAAAGATAATTAAAAACATTACATGATACACTCTGTAAGGTAAAATTTATAAAAAGATAAATTGCCAAAATGGTGTTGAAATATCGTCAATATGTTTTTAAAATGTAATAAGGAATTACGTACAGCCACATATTGAAAAAGCCAACATTACCTCAAATTGTCTTTGGCTTTGATTCAATGGTTTTAAAGGGAGGTATGAACTATTGTCATTAAATATAATTTGAACTCGACTTATATCGTCTCTTTACCTTTCAAGGTTCAGCAATTTCTCACTGCTCAAGTACCAGAGGAGAAAAAAAAACTTGTCTTTACGTGTAAAAGCCTGTTGACAGACAAACACGAAGTGAAAGCTATCACTGGTTTTGTATTTCGATTCTCGGTTCACATGTCCAATCTAAGACTTCTTGAACTCGTCACAAGTTTCAACGTTTCTCAGCGTAGCAGCTATTTTAAGCACGAGGTTTGGTTTACAAATAATTACTCGTCTTGTATTGCAACTCAGTCATGTGGTACTGGCAAAACAAGCTATACATATGTAAATTTTGCATAGCAATTTCGTATTGTTTCTGTCATGGTGATAAATGCAACGTAAATTGTTTGCACAGGAAAGCTGAAATGATTCCCGCCACTAAGCGCTTGTTTACTTATCAGCCTTTGCTGTTCGAGTCTTTAACCTGTTTTCACTGCAATAAATTCATCAAAAGTAACACGAAAACGCATCAGGCTTTTATATCAACCATTACTCCGGTAATTGTTTTCAAAACAGCATCAAAAAAGGAACCACATTAATCGGTCAAAACAAAAGATTCTAACCCACTTGCAAGCATATACGAAGTGTATGCTTTACGGAGTTTAACCGAACTCGGTGATATGATTAGGTTCCAAGACTTGAATGTTAGCTGTTTTGCTTCCAATGTGATAGGATAAAAACGTGTGCCGTGAGGCTTCTTTTAAAAAAAACATGAAATAAGAGCAATTCAATTTTCCGGCTTTCGCATTACCATCAAAGACAACAAAAGCCTTTTTTAAAAAAAAATACCAGCTGCTCTCGCTTTAATTATCATGTTCTTTCTGTTGACAAAATTGTTTTTCTAAAAAAAAACATTAATTTAGCGTTGGACGCGAAAATTGAAATACCATTTTGTGATTGATTCTGAAACAAAGTAGAGTTACTTTTATCAAAATGATAAAAAATATGAAAATATTTTAGGATAACCAGTAGGTGTTGTATTAATCTATACTTCACGATATTTTTAACAAGGAGAGCGATCACCGCTATAGAAAAATATTAAAATTTACCTTTTTGGCTTTGATAATCTGGTCTGTGTTGTAATTATTTTTTTCTGCCACTTTAAGAATAAATGAATCAGAACAGATTTAAGTCGCAAAGAAACGACAAGCTTAAGAATGTTGTAGAAAATTGTTTTTAAAAACTTCTCTCTCTGCTAGTTCATTTGCATCTGTCAGTGGTAAAATTAGTGTCCAAATATATCTTTTGAAAAGATAAAGTAAACATTAAATGGTGTATTTAACTAGTTTTTAAAACAAATCTCCCAGATCATTGCTTGAAATGGCAACAGATTATATATAGTGCTGTAAAAGGTAACGATGGTTTTCGGGCTGAAAGCCGTGCACTTAGTACACGCCAGGCTAAGAATCTTTCAACACGTTGGTTTCACGTTTTTGACCTTTGTGGGAATTGTCTAAAATAAACATTTATGTGAGGATTGCTATCTCCTGATTGTGTCAAAACTAAAAGGAAATGGTGAATGTATGAGACGAATCGATAACTGAAAAAAATATAACTATGAGTTTACACTTGAAGCGGTCAGCCTATAATCTGGCTAAAGTAATCCTAAGGTTTTTCAGTTCAAAACTGAAAGCAAATAAATCTGACTTCAATTCTTATTAAAGGTAGCTGTATGAGTTAAGAAATTGAAAACATGCACGCATTTTCAACCATTTACCGGTAGCAAAATACAACAACTGAATTGAGGTCGGGCTATCTTCAGCTGAAAAGGCGATCAGAAGATACTGGTATTAAAAATCATGAAAGCTGCTGTTTTTCAATATGATCTAAAAGATTTAAGTTCATTCTGGATGAAAATGTTTTCTAAATAGGCTAACTGGAAAGTATTAGTCGACCGACAGAGTTCATGTCATCTTAGTCACGTGCAAAAAATTCATAATATTTTGCTACCCTCCGTGCCCACACACGGACAATTCACTTGCGATGAAAAAATGTCTTGATCTGTCAGCAAGCAATTGTTTCTACATTCTCACAAAATGTTTGCTCCCGACTTAGAGACATTTCAAGGCACAGAAGGCCAGGGTAAAGGGAAATATAAATTACTTGTCGCCATCAATGAGTCAAAAACTGCCACATTTTGCGGCTTTGGCTGCGTGGCAACAAACCAAGTTCACGTAAATCGTAACCGCCCAATAAAATAATTTCACTCGTTGATGGCAGTTATTTTCTATTAAGACTCGGACCCTTTCATAACTATTGAGAGAATAAAGTTTCACATACAGCTAAACAAAAGGGGTGTACTTCAAATTTTATATGTGAAAGGTAAATGACAACACTTTAATCATTGAAAAAATATTATTCAATTATTAATGAACGATATGATGAAAAATAATTATTTCAGAATGTAGTTATTAACAAAGCAACTGCTTTAACTGTTTCCAATAAGGTTTAGAATGTATATGAAAATGGAACGAATAAGGAAAGTTTTGTTGGGTTTGAAATTGATCACACTCGATCGACAGTCTTTTTAATACCTATTGTTACCATAAGTAACGAATAGAGTTACTTGAATGTCTTGAAACAACTATACTGGAACAAGTGTCTTACAACTAAACAACTCAAATGCTGCATAACAAAAACTGTTGCGGGCCTCAGATTTTAAATGTATTAAGTTAGAAATACCTTGGTCAGTGTCTTTCATACATGCGTCCTTCTAGATCAAAAGTTGATTTCCTGTAGTCGTATGTTTTTTTAAATTTTAGTTATTTTTTTTGCCTCGTCCCCAATCTTCTGTTGAGAATGTTACTCCCTCTGCCAACAGAAATCGAGCCACTTTCAGGTTGTTGTTTTTAAGAAACATGGATTTGAACAGAGGATTTTTTAGCAGTCCTTTATTCTTTTGATTGTTTCTGTTTTATGCATAGCTTAGCTCGTTTAACCGCTTCACACACTCATTCATGCGTCAATATGTAAGCAATGACGTTATTTTGACAGCCTTCTGAATTTTAATTACATTTCATTTATTACTTACATAAATTTGTTGAAAAAACATTGTAATGAATGTATAGAAAGTAATTTTTTTTTAGTGCAATCAAGATAACCGCTAAACACGAAAGGGGTGTTGAAAACGTATTTCTCGCGGCAAATTATTCCGTTGTATTATTAGAACGACCTTTTTAAAATTATATTTTACCGTCACAAGGAACATGACAAGCGCATGCGTATCAATGACAAAATTTGTCATGCATAGTAATATTACAATCATTCTTTCTAAATTTAAAAACAACAGCATATTTCAAATAATATTTCTTTATTTCTAAACCCCAAGAGAAATAAGTATTTTGGAATTTATGATTAATGTAATACTTGAACTACATGCAGAATAAATTAAAGAACTCTGGTGGTAATATTGATAATGCTCTAAAATTATCTAATTTTGTTCTGTTCTAGTTTATAGTATTGTTTCATAAATTATTAGTTCTGTATTATTTCCCTAATGTTCGATTTTTTTTTTGCTGATAGCATCATTGAATGCACGAAAAGAATTACTGCCCTGTTATTCGGTCTATTCGATGATAGCACAACAGGGAAGAGATTATTGCCCTGGTATACGGTCCATTTGATGATAGAATAAAAGGAAAGAGATTATTGCCCTGATAAACGGTCTATTCAGTGAAAGCACAGTAGGAAAACGTTACTGCCCTGGCATACGGTCCATTTGATGATAGCAAAATAGAAAAGGAATAACTGCCTTTGTGTACGGTCTATATGATTATAGAACAACAGAAAAAAGAGTATTGCTTTGATATACGGTCCATTTCATGACAGCACAACAGAACTCAGTTTGTTACTCTTGTATAAATATAAGGTTTTATTCAACCAACATATCGTTATGATAATACTAGACCTCAAATATTGTACGTTTTCGATTTTATGTCATTGTTTACGACTGAAAGAATTCGCTAAAAAAAAAATTACTAAATTATAAACATCGTACAAAAAACAGGCTTTAGGAGAGAATAAATAGTTACTAAATATAACAGGCTATTCAAGAGTAAAAAATCACCTCCTCCCTAGGTTAAAGTTAAACTAAGGTTAGGACACAACTTAGGTTTAGATGAGATCCTAACATTTTGTCAAACATTGACAGGTTGACAACTAATTTCCTCTAGTTGGACACAATCTACAGTAGCCCGGATGTGACCATTTTCCTTGCAATAGGAAGATCCTTGCGACTGTCCACCGTTTAACCTGAAGTTTTTAGGCGAGCGGTCGCCCTGTGTTCTACTCACTGTATTGTTTGTTAGTATGCTACGTAAATGCGACTTTGGCGAATCCTGAACATGAGAGTTACGGGGCGAGCTACGTGAGTATAATGTTAAATTAGGGCTTTCGCTTGTGGGAACCGAATATGTGGACAATGTTCTCGCTCTATCTTTAACAACATTGCGTCGAAATGTGTGGTCTGTTATTTGAGCTTTCATGTAGGTTGTAGTGTTTTTATTCGGATAGCGGAGAATTATGTACACTTTTGGCGCAAACAAACATACAAGCATACCGCTGGCCGTTATGATTGTGCTTCCGCAAGACAGTAGCACCTTGTACTTGCTTTCGATCGTTGAATACACTGGATAATAGGTAAACCACGATACTGACGCGACATAAATAGAAAAGCCAATGAACTTGGCTTCGTTGAAGTTGTGAGGAAGTTTTCGTGCTTTAAAAGCGAAGAAACAACATATAAGGCATAGCAAAACGAGAATGGCAGTTAACAAATAAGAACAAATCTTTCCTGTGGTACTTCTGTACGATTTGCATTCTTTGATGTACTCGGTTTTCAAGTTTTTGTTTATATATGGAAAAGGATGGTCGACTGCCATCCAAATAATAAGAACTATCACAATGACAAAGTCCACAACTGCAACAATCCATATATGGCTATACTTTATCAATATACCCTTTTTACGATTAGAGTTTGGCATTCTCGTTTGAAAAAGGTTTACAATGCGGCGGGTTTTGACACCTAACACGAGTAGTATCGTAGAATCCAAGAAAAAAAAACACGGTTTGTACAAAGCACAAGATAACATTGTTGGCTCCCACAGATAGATTACAGACGAACAATAAGCCAGGCCGATACATATTAGCAAAAGGTAACTCAGTTCTCTATTGGCTGCTTTAACAATAGGCGTGGAATTATACTTGATAAATACGCCCGCAATAAAAATTGTAGCGATAATACCCATTCCTGTCAGTATCATGATAACAATCCCAGAGGTGCTAGAAATCGTGAGAAAACGTATGGGAATCTTTAGGCAATCAGTACGGTCATCGTTTCTTCTCCATCCTTCATTGCAGGGAGTGCATTTTTTCGCCCCGTAATAATTTGAGATCTCATTTTGTGGACATTCGGCACATTTCCAACAACATTCATTCGACGTCACTTGATAATTACCTGGTTTACAAACTTCACTGCAGACTGATTTAGGAAACTGACGCGCATGCGCAAGACCAAGCTGGTCGTTCCATATAACAGAATTATCGTGAATGTCAAGAGCTTTTTCTCTGCGCTGATTCCAGCTCCCGACTTCTTTAAACAGCCATCGTTTGCCGTCAATAAGCTGTAGATTGTGAATCGTGTAATCAGCAGGATAGTCGCCATTTTGATCAAAACTTATCTGTGAGATGGGTCCTTTCATCTTAATGTGCGGGAGATAATGTAAGACGTCCTCTGGCTCTGTAAATGGGTGTGTGACGGCGCATTTACCTAACGAAAAAGTCCCGTTTAACTTTTTACACCTGTGGGTCCAGTCTATTGCTTTGGCGATAGCATACACAGCGTCTATTACTGCCGCATCTTTTACGTCGTAAAATTCAGAAAAGGTCTTCTCCGTGATCTGTAGGAAATCAGGACACTTCTTTGTGACGCTTTTGCTTTGGGAAGATTGGTCAAATTTGCAATTATACTCTTTCTCCCAAAGTGGGGATTTCCAGAGCGCCTTCCACCATTGATTTGGTACATAGGAAGAGTTTAATCTCAGCATGTGTTCTTTGAAGCTGTTTACACGCGTCTTTGGAAATGAGACACCTAAAAGACCTTTCACAACACTTGAAACGTTGTGAGAAAGGCCCTCAAACACATTGTCGTTCACCCAAGCCTCGCTTGCAATCCATGTTCTCCCAACGAGTCCCTGTGTGGCTGCCTCTCTCATCACCTTTCTAGCATTAATTTTATTACAATAAAGAATAATAACACGAGCTTTTTTCTCTTTATTCTTTAACTCTGCGATTATGTTCTGAATTTCCTTTTGCCCACTGTTAGCTTCGTGCGGGAAATATTTTTCAGTTTCTACACAGATCCCACGAGGTTTTGCATGAGATTTAAAAAACTCGATTCCCGAGCGACCATAGGTCTCGTCCGTACCAATAGCAGCAACATAGCTCCAATTAAAATGTTTAGCAATATCAACCATAGCTTTGGATTGAAAGCGGTCCGGCGGAACTGTTCTAAAAAAAGTTGGAAATTCTTTCGTATTGCTTAGCTTGTCACTGGTAGCGGCGTAGCTGACCAGCGGTATATCAGCCACTTGAAGTAAATTAGCCACGAGGGTTGAAGTAGAAGAGGTCCCTGTGCCTACAACAGCACTCACAGCTCGTAACTTACTTTCGATAATCTCTTGGCGACAAGCCTTCGACGAGTTCAGCTCTAGCAACCAGTACTTGCTGTGTGCTGCGTAATTGTAAAGATTTACAAATTCTAAGGCTGATCGCATTGTCAGCCGTTTATCAAGACACGTATCATAAATGTCAAAGCCAAGGCTTACATTAGGTAATAAATCCGGGCTATTGTTTATCTCGTTAACAGCGAAGACCATTGCTTCTGCAAGACCAAGGTATTCTGGTCTTAAATTTATGTCATTACAGGTTCTCGTGTGTACAGGAAAGAGTCCTCCGATGGTAACATTTCCCGGTTTGTAGTACCGTCTTGATGCTAAACTTGTGATGTCTTGGTTGCTTGTCAAAATACTTGATCCATGGACATCTAGCAAGATCCATATTAACAGAACAAATAGCATAACTACTCTGTGACAAAGCATGCTCACTGCCGCCATATTGAAAGTAAAATATAAAGTGATGTTGGTTCAGTTTGATTTAGTCACAATACCAATTTCATCCGTTTTTTGTTTAATAACACATCATCTTGTCATATAACGGGTGAATTTGTCGATAATTAACACTCCATTCTAACCAACAGTAAAAAACAGACTGCTTGATTACTATTCCTGTTTTGAAATACGTTTTAAAAATGTGTATGACGTATAATCCGTTTTGCAAAACACGTTCTTGAGATCAAAACCACTCATGCACGACAAGACTAAACAACACGATACCAGCACGTAATATTTGAATATTAACTGACGGCGCGGGGCAATATTGTGACACATAGGCCCGCTTTAGTGATCAATATATATTGTATAAATGACTGTCACACAATTAGCAAAAACTGCATCACAGACTGAAAAAGTTGTTACTTTTAAAAAAATAACATAATAACGTATTTGAAAGTGTTCTCAAAAAAATCACCTGACTTCACTATCGCCCTGTGACTAAAATTGTTTGTCAAAGCTAAGAGAAGATTAAGAAAAGAATAGATTCAATTTAAAACCAGATCATTTTATGATTGGAGCAACTGTAATCTTTTTCAATTATAAATGAAAATGAAAGAAATTTTTGAAAAAAGCATTTTATTTAATTGTCTTAGCCAATATAATAGTCATTCGTAGGTAAGTATGATAAAAAGGCGAGTAAACTTGATCTAGTTGGTTTTAAGCAAGTAAGACTTAGACGGTTTGAATAAGTATTAATTGATGATACGACGAGAAACCACTTTAGCTAAAGGTGGATGATTCGTTTTGCAATTTGAATTAATATCTAGCTGCGAGTTAATCTTATAGTGGTATAAATTTTTAAAACTAGAGAGGACAAAGGAAGTACTATAAGAATACTAATTTCTATTGATTAGATTCTCCATTTTTATTACCCAAAATAATTCTTCCTTCCTGTTTCATAACACAACTTAAAACGAGTAAATATATAATTTAAACTTTTAGTTAAATACTACTTTATACGTATCGCGTAAAAAAGCTAATCATTCAGTCTCCAAGCAAATAACTATCTTGATCAGTACATCTTATCTTTATTAGGCAATTTTTTTTTAAAATCTGTTCTGCATTTCTGAACATGACGCAGTGTTTTGAAAAATAGAGGAACAGGCTATCAAAATAGCGCAATGACGTAAGATGCACAGATTGTTTTTTAAAATTGCTTTCTCAGCAACTCGTTTCTTTTAAAACTTTCGCTGTTTTAATCAGCATCTATGGTAACCGAAAGCTTTTGGAAAGAACTTTCAAAGGAAGAACTCAAATTTATATACCATATCTTAATAAACATAAATGTTGAATATGTTCTAAATGTTTTTGAAAATGCTTTCAAGTGTCGAGTAGATTGGATATCTTACTATATACTTATTTGCATATAAACAAAATCTGAACGCAGGGCGATTTCAACAACAACATTTTTAGGCCGGTGTAATGACACTATTTCGAGTAACCGTGCTACCCTATATCAAGCCAATGCTGTAGTGAGGTAGGTGCTAAAGGAGAAATTATAGCGGCTCTCAATATCTTCTCAAATATTGAGAGCCGTTAGCACTGTTACACGCTTTTTTTATAACGACAACTTTACAAGAATAATGAGGCTCAGATTGACCGAAAATTAAAAACAGTTATTTAAGAACAAGCTCAGGCTGAGGCTGAAAAAAAGTGAAAACGTTTCTAGTTGAAACTTTACTGAATTTTGTAAAATTGTTGGCCAACAAAAAAAAACCTCTGCAGCCTGTTGGCAAGGACTGCAAGAGAGGACAAAATGCATCGCCGGTCAGTTGCCTGCGCCGCAAACCAACATTGATCCTGAAACTGGAAACCGTCTGCAGGCAGGCTAAGTGGTCAGTAATCTTGGATAAATGTACAGAGATCTCCTCAAAATATAGACGATCACCGTTGTTTTGCAATGCATTGTCTTTTTGTTTTAATTTCATTTCAAACCGCTCACAGAAATAGGAACAAATTGAGGCTGAAGCAGCCAAAAAATTAAGAACAA
>ERZ1740055.337-NODE-337-length-11850-cov-8.571259_pt1 | contig 11850 bp, 3 predicted proteins | sample MGYA00581747_ERZ1740055 | MGnify/ENA primary metagenome ERZ1740055 (study PRJEB43018, sample SAMN04849739) | marine metagenome | isolation source: floating plastic debris | place: Pacific Ocean | collected 2008-08-28 | study: EMG produced TPA metagenomics assembly...
ACGGGGCAAACCTAAACTTGTGCCGCGCTTCGCTGCTGGCACAAGTAATAAACGTCGTCAGGTATAGAAAGCACCAACGTATATGGCGCAGTTTCCTAGTTTACAATCCAGGGAATCCATCTGAGTGCGAGCGCATCAGTCAAGCCTGGCGCTCACTTGCGGAAACTGCTGAATTCTCGGCAAGTCAACCCCTTTTTCTTCACTCGGAATAGATATTTCTCAGAGTTTTGCCTCGAGATGGTGAGCTGTCGACTTTTTAGCGCGCGCGGTCCATGTAAGAATACAAAAATTAGCCAATTGAAATCGCTGTTCGCAACACGTCACTTTAATTTACCTGTTTTGACCTGACTTCGTCCAATCCAGCCATAGCATAAACCGGAAGCCATTGTGGATATGGAGAAAGGAGATGTAGCTGTATTCTTCTTTGCAGAAGAGTACGACCCGACAAACTCTATTAACAACTAATCTACTTTTCTCATTAGCAATACCATCCGAGTAGGGTTCTACTTTTTTCACTCTTTTGACAAAAAGAAAGTTACTTTTTCTCTTTGCTCTGCATTCTGCCGAACCGACGTTGAATAAACTAAGATGCTTCGGACGCAGCTCGATTAAACAATCCTCACTAAGAAAATCCTTCAAAACCTGCACTGTCTTGCCTCACCATTGTCTCCATTAAAACAAAAAAAAAGTAACATTATTAATACTTCTTATGCGGCTCAACCAGATTCTCATGACGTTTGCACGCGAAAAGAAATAGGCCTTACAAGGCAAAAATTATCAAACATCAATACATATTGTCTCAAATTCTCGTGTTTGATCGTTTCCCTATTAAGAATGCGGCTGGCTTTGCTCACCCATTTTTAAGTTGAATTGTACACATTCTGAATTGGAACGAAGAGGAAGGGAAATGATCATGGTACCTTAGTTTGTTATAACGATCATTTCCCTTCCTCCTCTTTCCGATTTATTAGAATGTGTACAATTCAACTTGGAAATGCTCCAGATAAAAGGCTGATCCTTACACCTTCAACTATGTAAAGAAGTAACTCTCTAGAAAATCGCAAGCCGTGTGGTGAAGCAAATCCCTTGTTTTAACAGACGTTTTGAACCAAAATTTCACATGAAAATAATTTACCCGACTTCACGTCTGATATAAACCTTTGTTTTAGAAAAGCGATTTTAATTTCCTGTTTTACATTCATTGCCACTTTCTTTGCTTTTTTCCACAGCTTACCTTTCGTGTTTAACCTATCGTCTGACCAACTAACTCACCTGGCTCTACTCTGACGAGGGGCTAACTCTCAACACGTCAGCATTAAGCTTTCCTTTCTGTTTTTTTCCACAGCTGTCGACCTTTCGCGTGCTAGCCTATATGAACAGAGCAACTAATTCACCTGGCTCTACTCTGACGAGAGGCTAACTCTCAAAACGTCAGCTTTTCGCTATCTTTCCTGCTTTATCCCTCTGCTGTCGACCTCTCTCTCCCTTCCCCACACTTACTTTGGGCTAACTCTCTACACGTCAGCATTGCGCTTTCCTTTCTTCTTTTTTCCACAGCTGTCGACCTTTCGCCAACTAGCCTATATGAACAAAACAACTAATTTACCTGGCTCTACTTTGACGAGGGGCCAACTCTCGAGACGTCAGCTTTGCGCTTTCTTTTCATCCACAGCTAACCTTTCGCGTACTAGCCTATGAACAGAGAAACTGATTCAACCCGCTCTACTCTGATGAAGGACTAACGTTAGAAACACCAGCTTTGCGTTTTCCTTTTTGCGTTTTTCCACAGCTGACCTTTTCCAGCGCTAGCCTATAAACAGAGCAACTGATTCAACCGGCTCTACTCTGACAAAGGGCTAACGTTCGAAACGTCAGCTTTGCGCTTTCGTTTGCGCTTTCCTTTGTGCATTTTTACAAAACTGGCCTTTCGAGTGTTAGCCTATAATCAGACCAACTGACTGAAATGGCTCTACTCCGATGAGGGGCTAACGCTCGAAACGTAAGCTTTGCACTTTCCTTGCGGCGATGATCAAGCATTTCAACTTAGAGTTGAATATATAGCACGTTTTACCTATTTGCCGACGGGCTTTAATAGCTTTTTTTTTTAAGATAACAGTCAACGAGTATTTAGCAACGACGTTGTGAAAGATCTTTACGGTAAGTTACACATTTCATAACCTTCGAAGGAGCAAGCTGAAAAGGTGTGTGTAGGAAGAGTTGCTTTTTTAAACTATAGTATCAGCCCTTGACAAGCCGGATGGAGTTGAAATATAAATTTTTTTAGGGGCTGAAAAGCTGCCGATTCACAGTATGACCATGTAAGTAGAAGACGATCCGACTGCAATCGAAGTGTAATGCATGCATTGCAAAAACATGTTTTAAAACTGTTTGACGAACATGTAAAATATACTGTGGTAGACTTTTTCTGATTGGTATTTTATTAAATCAATGATTTTGTTTATGTGATTTCTATCGGCCTCGGAAAAGTAAAAAAAAAAATAGCATGTTCCCATAGGCATAAGGGCAATTGAACGCTATCACCATGATTTGGTGTAATCTTGGCAATTTTAATAATCTATACGTTTGTTTTGATTTTTTTTCCTTAAATATTTCATAGTTTGTCATATTAACAAAAAGACACGTGAATAGCGAAAAGCAAAGTGATTTAAAAATCTAACTACTAAACCTTTGTTTCCCGGAAATGGTTTACTCTCATTCGAGGTGGTTTCAATGTGGGGTGATCAATTGGCATGTAAACTTATGCGAAACATGTGATGAAGAATTCCGTATAGCCCTTTTTAAAAAAGATATCTTTACATGACATGATATTAATGTTTATAATAGGATATCCGCTTTAACCGGGTGGATTTTCAAAATCAACACTCAAAAAAAACCATAGACTTCTTTTTTAACTACCTGTTTGGCGACCTCGGTCCGTGGTTTTTTCCATTACACAAAGTCTTGAAGCCATTTTCCTTTTCTCAAGCCACGAGCCAACAGCGCTCTTAGCCAATGTTTTTCCTCTTCCTTACAAAAGAAAAAATACCAATGCACTGAGATTATTAGCAAGTGACGAAAAGTTAATTACTTGAGCCTCTGTAACCTTTACCGTTGTCAGTTTTCAACGACGGAGGTTTTGTGTTAGCGTTTATCAGGTGAGATGAGGAGAAATATTCTTAAATAAAGCGTAATGACAAGATTGGTATTCAGTTCCATAAGGCATACGTATTTTTATATTTTGTAGAAAGTCACGTGAAGGCAGCAGTGGCCAGGCCACTAACTGCTCTTACTTAGTTTCAAAATTTTAAAGAAATCCGTCTAGTATTTATAGCATTGAACAACACTTCGTTCTCACTTTAAATTTTATAGATTTGTATAAAAACCTTAAAAAACAAAAATTTCATACCATGCCTTTTTTTGTTCATCTAGAGATTTCACATTTCTTGTGTATCATAAACGTCGATAAGCAAAACAAAGAAGGATTTTCATTTAACTAGGTCTTAATGTCTTCTAGTTTTTTTATTACAGTACGATAAGTTGGAAAAAACTAAGAGCCTGCATTGCAAAAGTTGAAATAACCGTACAGAAATGTTCTTAAGGCCAAGGTACGAAAAAAAATTGCTCTAAGAATTCAAAATATTTCTTACTTACTCAGTGTTTCTCGGCTAGAAGAACATGTCATTCCTTGAAGCAAGAAAATAACAAAGATAACCAGCTTGTCGTGATGCATAGTGTTCGTTGGCAGAGTTACTTTCTACTCTGATATACAGATTTGGTTTTTCTGAAGGAGCATTTGTCACTTGTCTTCGGAAATGAACTTTCTAGCCTTATATAGCTTTGGTTAATTGATGGCTTGCTTATCCTCAACATAATGATGTCTGAACGGACAGTATTATTGTCTTTCGTCAAACACTTTAAGTGTAATAATTTGTTTTTTATGGCGTGCTTGTGAAGTCACAAAAAGTATCAGGAGATAAGCTTTTGAGAGACAGACACCGTACGGGTTGGTAATCGGATGGATACTCGAATCCTTGACACTTGTAAAATAATTGTGGTGCGAAATATCATAAACCTAAGGATGGCGCCAGGCAGTTTCCTCTCATGGCCAATCCTTTAGTTGAGAAAACCACACCGCCGTATCTTTTACATTAAGCCGTTGGTTACGATTTTGTTTTTTTGCCCCTCTAGAACATTCTTCCTTCTTATCAAAAGATTTCAAACTTCCCATCTAATATCACAGCTGAGCTTCAATCACAAGGCCGCGAGGCCTAGCGTGAGCGCATGACACTCGCATTCGAACTATGTCCACTTCAAAGTTTTTAAACTGTTTTTACGCTCTTGAAAATTAAAAGATAAAAGATTTAATGCACGAGCGGGTCTATCTTGGCACAATATGCCATTCAGATTGTGTCATAACTTGGCAGTAGTGAAAACAAATATTTTTCAGAACGCTAGATAGAGTTGTTTTCATTGATACCATTGCCCAAATTTGTCAACAATTATTACAACAGAGGTTTTCTATTTATCGAAATGTTATTTGCTTATACTTTTATGGACACATTTTATAATTTGGCTAAGCAAGTAAAATGACATTTTCACACATATATCAGCGGAAATGCTAATATACAGATTCTTAAAAAGGCCGACTTATGAGGAAAAATTGCAGTGGGCCAAGATGCAAAGTTTTCAAGACACATTTCACTTAGTTTTCTATTATCTTCTACAAGCACGTTTTGTTGCAAAAACAATGATTTTGTTTTCAATGGCGATTAACATCTGCTGTGGTAACCAAGCTGCAATGAAAAACTTAAGCTCGGACGAAAACTGAAAGTAATTAATCAACAATCATTTTCACCTTTAATTAAAAAACAAGCGAAACGAAATTGTTTACTCCATACATTTCTCAGGAAGATGTCAAAGATAACAAGCTAACAGGAAAAACGGCAATCCGGTTGGAGACTGAAATAGAAACGATATTTTTAAAACAATTCACATTTTTATTTACTTTGTTAATTTACTTGTAGCATTGTTTCCCCCACGCGTGTACACGAGGACATGGCAAATTCATTTAAAAAATCATTATGTAGTTTTAATCCACATCTTTGTTCACCATAAGAAAAAAGACTGTTTGTCGATAATTTTTTTCATAGGAAAAAAAACTGAGTTTTATCGTTTTTCTTCCTAAATTTGTCTGTGCAGTTCTGAAGTTTGTAAACAATTAAACAATAATTTAAAAAATTAGTTCAAACATGGCAAAGTTACACTCTCATGAAACAATATCATCATTATTCGATGCTTTCCTGTTTGTATGCCAGTGTTTGTAAATCGTTCAGCGTGCACTGAAAAGCAATATTTTTAAAGCTGTACTCGGGCGAGGATCCAGACTAATGCAGCTAGTTTTCAGAAACTAGTCAAACTTTTGATATGAAAATCCAACAGTCTTGTGCTATGTTATTCTTTCAAAGACATTCATTTTGTTCCTTAGTTTTTCTTTGTGATCTGGAGTCGCCTTTCCCTTTAAAAAGCAGTTTATGGCTTTTCTAGGCTTATTTTGACAAATTTGTCCACTCCCCTCCCTCAACTAGTGGCTCTGTCACTCATGCTGTGGTATTGGTGCATCCGTTGATTAAAACAACGTCAATATCCACTATATATTGTGTACCGCGCACTAGTGTCGGCTAATGAACAAACTTATGATATGAAATCAGCCAGATCCCCCCCTAAACTTTGTTTTTAAAAACAAATTTTATACAGATAAAACTAAAAAAAAACCGTTTCCCTATGTTGGTAAAATATTTCATTTCAAGCTGATAAACAAAAACGTGATACTCCAAGCCTTGGCACCGCTACCAATTCCATTAAGAGTTACTGTAGTCGTGAAAATATTTGAGCACAGGGTTTTGAAAAGAGATAAATAAATAACAATATTGTAACAAAATTGGGATGTTCAACTTTATATACAACTATCGAATAAAAAACCAGAGCCGACTGACATAATAAAGGCGAAATGTTGCAGATATTTTAAAATACAGAAAGACGTCATATGTATAACTAATGTAATTAAACAGCTGTTCTTCCGGAGTGTTTGGACAAAATAGTCGAAGAAATTTAGCTTCAATAACCCTTAGCGTTTTTTGATCATGATTTTTATGACTATTCATTTACTCGATGATTTATGTATGAAAAAGATTAATTTGCTTAACTTTCTCCATTCAGATTCCTTCCGAGAATGGAGGCCATATAGGATTACAGTTTGTTGATAGAATGTTTGAAAGCTGCAGTTGTACATTCTAATTATTGTTATCTGTTGATAATAACAACAACAGCAAAAATAGTAGTAACAATAAAATAACATCAACAATTTTAAGTAATGATAGAAGCGCAATGCTTGTGGGATGTGGCTATAAAGATGAACTCAAGTATAGACAACACAAACGTGCTAGTGGCTAACTTGAAGTCACTATATTGAGCACTATGGCCACGTTGGCAGCGGGCTTTACCCCTTCAAAATACGATAAAAAATAATGAGCCTGACTGCTAGCAGCCATGCACAGCTGTTTCGTGTAGTAGAAAGCCAGGGCTTACACCTAAGCGGGCTAGATGACTTCGCTAGATCTTATTAGCAGCTGTTTTGAGATTTCTAGACCTCATCAGTATAGCAAAGCTTGCAAACAGGCTCAGGTTCCAAAAATGAAAATAAGTAATGGTAAAAGCGCAATGCTTGTGGGATGTGGCTATAAAGATGAACTCAAGTATAGATAGCACAAAATTGCTAGTAGCTAACCTGAAGCTGTGCTACTAGCACGTTTGTGCTGTCTATACTTGAGAACAATTTTTAGCATTAAACAAAAGCGGTTTTAAAGCAATTTTATTTCTAGTTTTGGTCAAAGTACTAATTTAACAAAACTAAAATTTAAGAAATAATTTTGCTTTCCATTATATAGTTGTTATTTATTCACTGAATTAATTAGTTCTGTCTATTTAGCTTTTTAAGATTTATTAAAAGTGTGATAATATAGTTTTCGAATAACAGTTTAACTTACTTCATGGAAAGCTAGTTAGGTTCAATAATTTATGCACCCTGCAGATATATTGACGAACTACTCCCAATAACTCAGAACTTTGATTTATTTCCACAAGACGACTAATTCTGAATCTTTTCTACGATACAGCTCATAAGACTAACAGTGACGCTCCGCTATCAAAAGACCATTTTCGCATGTTGTAGCTGCTTTCTACAATGACAGCGGACTCAATTTGTACAGTGTTAGCCTCGTTGTGTTGTTAAATATTCAAAAATACTTGCGAGAAAGAGCGAGAAGTCACACCTCCAACAATACATGCAGTTGTAAAAAGTATAAAACTACATTGGAATTTAGGAATGTTTTACTTCATACTGAGGCGAACACTGTACAAATTGAGCCCGCTGTCGTTGTAGAAAGCAGCTACTGCAAATGCGAAAATGGTCTATTCCGAATCACGGCTACTTCACACGAGCTATACTCCGCATTTCTTGTCAAAACTAAATGTGTAAACTCTCTTATTTATTTTGTTTTAAAAAGTAGTTCCCCTCTGGTTTTCTTTGTTGTTGTTGTTGTTGTTGTTGTTGTTGTTAGTTGTTGTTGTAGTTTTGTTGATTTACCATCCGGTCACTTTCTAAGACCATCTAGAGGAGGTACTCGATTTTTCTGCCATTCCTTCTTAAGCCTATAAATAGTTTTCATATTGAGGTAAGTGTTGTAATTCACAGTCGTGAACTGATTCCGTCACCTCGCGTTTCCATTATAGTTTTAATAGTTGCACCTCTACAAAAAATTAGAGCAACGGAAAGTAACACAATAAAGATTGAAAAGTAACATGGACTTGCGTTTTTCTGAAGCAACTCTTCACGTACGCTTGAACATTTACCGGCTGGGACTGCCTCATGGTTAATTATAATCTACATTTAAGAAATAGCCTGGTGAAATCCGAGGCGAACATTTGGGACAAATTCGAGAGCATAGCAGTGGAAACCCCGAGACAAAGTCGAGCTCGAGAATTTTCACAAATTTTTCCGTGGTTTTCACCAGAAAACCGCATCAAACCCACGCCAAGGCAAATGAAACTCCAAACGTAACCTTATATTTGCTTGAATAAAAGCAGGAAAAGCAGAGTTACACAAAATTGGAAAAGTTCAAAGCGTCGGCGGTGCTCTGTTCATTGTTTTGAAAACTGTTGCACATGCATAAATATGAGTGGAGATATTTGTCACTCTAGGTAAACAAAAATTGCTTTTCATTTTGGACAAGATGACGATGGCAAGCTCCGAGCAAGATTTTGCATGTCGTTTAATGCTTCGACCACCAGCGATGTAAATTCCTTTCAACACGTGGAATTGTAGCAGTCATCTTGCGTTCTCTATTCTAAGCTTTGTTCATGTGTAGCATTTTGTGACCTTTAAAGAAATGTATGTTCATTATCTGGCAAGCGCGTGCGTCTACTTGTAAACAAAATACTCACAACATGCTCCAACCTTTTAAAAACATCACGCCATGTTGATATAGAACATATCGTGATTTCTTTGAACAGCCGCAAACTTTTGACCTTAAGTCTCATGTTAATCAAGAAATACTCTCAAATTTTCCCCAGTGCTTCTCGGTTTTCATAAACGAGCATGCACTTTATTTCTTAAATAAAGCCATAATCAAAAATTTTCTTATAATTTCATTGGAAACCTTTATTTTGATATAAACATCATGAAGCGCTAGTATTCATCTAGAGCTATCAAACTTAATAAAAAAACATAGAATCGATCTTTGATATCATTTTGACATAAATGAAAGACATCATATCTATATGTCGAGACTCAACTTAAAAATTAATGAATAATCGAAGTTTTTATTTCAGTTTTGACATCAAAAGGTTCAATAAAAACAACATCTAGATTTTATGATTAGATATAAAATCACTAATATACGTTTAGATTTCTATTACATTGACATGAAAAGCATATTGCTTGCAAATCTTACACTTTAACACTTTTAGGAGAGCTATTAAACCCTTTCAATTCCAGTTGTGTTATGAAATTCTCCCAACCTGAGCCCATACTTTTTATTGAACAAGTTTGAGAGAACGTTAATTTTATTCTTCAGTAGTTTGCTTTTTTTGATCAATTCTCGTTTTCTCATTACCAAATGTTTTATTTTACGTGTTTTGTGTAAGGAGAAGTTGAGTTTTGATAAATGACTGGGACTGAAAGAGTTAAGTTTTGTCTGCTATTCCCGCTTAAACTTGACATTAAAATTAAGAAACAAACTAAAACAGCAAATAAATATTAATCAAATATACTATATTCGTATATTTGAAATGTGTAATATCTTTGGTGCTTCTACGATCTTATGGAAATAGTTTAAAATACAAAATATACACATCTGGATATGACTGACTTCACAATCCGGAAAGCCAACGTCTGGAGTTAAAGCATGTACTTTTCGAGAGAATATTTTGCGGTTCATTCAAAGCATCAATTATCCGAAAATGTTGATGTAGAGTGACAACGCCTGAATAAAATAACCCACGCAGTTGTGTCTTGGTCCAAAGTTCTAGTAATGACAAAAATAACTTTTTTTGCTTTTCAAAACTGTTTCCCTCCTTAGTTTACTATATAGGAATTTAGCAAGTACCTTCAAGTAAAGTCTCGATGCCGTCTCCGCGTTTCTTAACTGCATCACTTAGTAGCTAATAAAACTGATAAAAAGATTTCAAGTTAAATTCAAAGTATTCGAATCATCCCAATGCATACTTTAACAAAAAATTGAAATAAATATTTTACACTGACATTAATATGTTCAATAAAAGCAATCATCATCGTCTAGCTAGATCTTAAGATTAACTTAAAAAGAGCTAATACACGTTGATGGGCTTTGACACCAACATGGTTAATGAAAGCGTAATGCTTGTGGAATGTGGCTTTTAAAAAGTGAAATAATAACCACAGTGTAGAAACCACATGAATGCTAGTAGCTGAATTGATGCCATTTTTAAACAAACTTCTTTGATTGAAATTTTTCAATTTCAATCAAAGAAGACTAACGTTTTCGACTAAAAGTCATTATCAGGAGTATGGAAAATTAAACCGCTGTACCATACAATTATATTTCTTTAGGTTATTCCCGTAGGGAACAGTTGTGCAACGATGCAGTTCACTTCTTGTTTGTTTAGTGATGGATCTTTCGTTTAACTTGTCATCCTTTAAAAAATGGCTATCGCATTTTCGCTACGTTCGCCTTTCGCTTGTCGGAATTTCATTTTTTTATGATGACATCACATCACTCTAATTAACAAAACTGGAATTATGGGTAATACATTGCAATAAGATATCTGAAAATTTTCACGGGATCAGAGGTTTTGTTTGCTTGCTTAAAAGCGCATTGAAAATGTGGACGATGACAGCGTTTAAATAGACAATGACAGGCAGAGAAGTAGAAAAGATGTCGAACTGGCACAAATTATCTTGTGCTTCTTGTGTGCGACCAACATATCAGATGGGAATCGGGAAATGATCGGGCACCCATTCTCAATGCCCATGCTGCGATTAATTTTTCTCCCAGTGTGTCAGCCGGACAGATTTTCCCATCACATCGATGCATCGTAGTGAAAGTATGGAGACAATTTTAAATAAAACACAACGCATTTCAAACTCAATCCAGAAAAGTTTCGACTAACCCTTAACCATCTTACGCGCTTAAAAACAATGGTCGTGTCATCACGTGGTTGATGACACCAATGCCGATTGCGTGACTAGCATACCTCTCCCGAGACTCCGCGCCACTCCTGGGATACTCCGACGGTGACAAACGCAGAGAAAAATTAATCTTACCGTGAACAAGAAAGAATGTCGCTGTCTAAATTTTGGAGAACTAAAAATTTGCTGTCGCTGGTATTTTTTAGCATGTCACTGTCGGTATTTTAGTCGAGTATGTTTTCGTTTGTCGATTTTTCGGGACTTCTGCGTCGCGGTTTTTAGGCCATGTCGCTTGTAGAAATTTACACCTGGCAGCCTGTGGACAGGGCCCTTTAGTGAAAAGGCCTACAAGTATTTTCCGTTCGATTAAATTATGAGCTGAAAACAATACTTTCCATGAGAAAGCATGTGATGGAAAATGTTTTAAGTGTCTCGTTGGTTCAGATTCGCGTAACGGATCATTGTGTTAAGCAATTCTTGTTTCATAGTTTCACATGGTCTCTCCGATGTAATTCTCTCCAATTGAACAATCTTCTTGATACACGGTATGTTACAGGTTTGCAACAAAATATTAATACAGAATTTGTTGCTTAAAAAAGAATGAAGTTTTAAAATCTTGTTTTTTTGGCAGAAAGGTAACTGAATAGAAATATTTTCCCTTTCGTCATACATAAAATCTGGAATGAGCTACTAAACGTTGTAGCGTTTTAAAACTTTTTATACTTTTAAAACTTTTTATACTTTTAAAACTTTTTATTACTTTTAATTTAAAGTAGGACGCTTTTAATCATTTAACCCATGACCTACGCATTGTGATCTCCGGTAAAACTATCGAGCACAAATCCTAAAATTAAACGTTATAATTAAGGGTTAGCTACTGGCCTCGGCTTTCGCCTCGTTCATTATTCAGATTTCTCGTTCATTGTGTCGCCAGCAAGTGTGTGTATAAACAAACCACGAACTGAAAGTAACTAACACTTTTAATAAGCAACGTGAGTTCACTGCATTGCAAGGTGGGATTGTTCGCCACAATAAAACAAACCAATTTCAACAATTGTAAATCCGGCATTCGGTAAATTTGGCAAAGGATTGAATTCCATTTTAAAAAATCAAACAGAAAAACTGAT
>ERZ1740055.338-NODE-338-length-11837-cov-18.898235_pt1 | contig 11837 bp, 4 predicted proteins | sample MGYA00581747_ERZ1740055 | MGnify/ENA primary metagenome ERZ1740055 (study PRJEB43018, sample SAMN04849739) | marine metagenome | isolation source: floating plastic debris | place: Pacific Ocean | collected 2008-08-28 | study: EMG produced TPA metagenomics assembly...
GAGAAGAAGACGTGGATCCGGAGGGCGGAGACAGAGATGGGAGTGTGGATGGAGAAGAAGGTCATCAGGAAGAAGGAGACGCATTGCTGCAGATTGAGATCAGCTCAGATGAGCAGGAGTTGTTGGAGGATAGACAGGAAGATTATGAGGAGGAAAGAGAGAGGATAGCTAGGGAGAATGAGAGAGAAAGACGGAATGCTAGGCAGTCAAGGAATGACAGGGAGGACTCCATCAGGGCTAGGTATGAGCAGGAGCTGCGGGAGAACACTGAACAGTATGAGAGAGAGCTTGAGGAAATAGAGAGAAGAAGAGAAGAGGCTGAGGCAAGACTGCGTGAAAGGATAGGAAGACAACAAGAAAGGTTGAGAGAGGAGGAAAGGAGAGAGGACAGAAGGAGACGGGATAGACAGGAAAGAGAGGAGGAGCCTCGAGACAGGGAGATGAGGAACCGGGACATTCGTATGGATGTACCCCGTAGGCGAGACCTAGTGTGAGGTGTGAGTCCCTATTGGTCTAGTAGCCAGGGTTTAGGCCAACGACCGAACCGCAGCAGATACAGAAAGCCTAGGCACAGGCAGAATATAGTAAGGAAAGAAAAAACATAAAGTAGAAAAAAAAAATCAGATAAGTCAAGCCATGGTACAGGCGAAGAAAAGACAAGAAAGAAAAGAACAGAAGAAAGAAAGGGAGATGTAGTGTAGACTGATAGATAGCGAGGGCAGACATCGGCATCTCTAAGGATTCCCGATGGACTGAGGGCTAAGGAGAGATATCCGGTGGCGCAAGGGAGATGCGCGTGGACCACGAGGGAGGAGGAGAGCGATACAGAGCACACAAGCAGAAGACTCTAAACAAACTATATACAAGTAAGTCCAATACACTATATGGTGTCAGGAGTGAAGTGGAGAAGGGAGGTAGAACATTTGTCAAGGAGTGAGAGGTGAAGGCAGTGAAGAAATAGCGAGGGGAGCCCAGATTTAAGTGGGGAAGATTTGTGAGTTGGACCATTTCTAAAATAGTAAGGAGTTGTGTGATCAGGTATGGAAGGAAAATTTGGAAAAGGAGTGACAACTCCAAAGTTTGTGATTGAATATGGAGCTGAATTGGAGTGTTGGAATAAATTTATTAGGCGGTTTGAGATAGCAGTGATAGGAGCTGGATTGACAGTCAAGGACACTGAAGGGGTTAAATCCAGGGGCAAAAAGGATCAGGAGGAATTTAACAAATTTCTCCTGGAGCAGAGAAAGGCTGCCCTCTTGTTAGACAGTATGGGAGAGATAGGTATGGATATTTTTGAGACTTGGAATGTTCCGGTTGACGGCATGCAGTATGAGGATCTGAAAAGGGAGTTTGAAAGACATTTTCAACAAAAAGAAAACATCGTAGCGACCAGGCACAGATACTTGTCAATAGAGCAGCGTACTGAAGAGAAGATAGATAGCTTTATAGAGAGGGTTGAGAGAGCTGCGAGGACATGTAGATGGGGCGGTTTGGAAGATGCAATGATTGTACAGATAGTCATAAAAGGGATGACAAATGAGAAAGTGAGGGCCGAGTTGTTAGGGAAGAAGGACCTTGATGTGCGAAAAGTGAGATCAGTTTGTTTCAGGTTCCAAGCCGCTAAGACTGCAGCGGACATAATTTCAGATGGGCATAAGCTGAAACCGGAGATAGACAGGGTACAGGAAGCTGGACAGACAGAAATTAAGCTGGAGGAAGCGGCTGAGATTGACAGAGTAGGTAGTTTTAGTGGTAGTAGTCGAGGAGCTGGTAACAATAATTATGGTTATCGGGGTAGAGGTAATTTTAGAGGAAGAGGAGGTCGAGGTGGTGGCCGAGGTCGAGGCCGAGGATGCTTCCTGTGTGGCGGAGATCATTTCATGAGAGACTGCACAGAGAAAAGGAAGCCCCGCACTGGGTGCTTCGTATGTGGAGGCCCTCACTACGCTAATGAATGCACGGAGGCTAAAAGTAAGGATAAAGGGGAGAGTAAGCCGGGGCGTGTAAATGCTGTGAGTGGATGCTATAGTGATTCCGAGGAGTCTTTATGACAATCAGCAGGTAAGAAAGGTTCTGACGACGACTTTGAGATAAGATTACGGTGTGAGAAAAGAGAGGTAAAGTTTTTAGTTGATACTGGAGCGGATGTTTCAGTAATTACAACAGAAACAGCAAGGAGGATAGGCAAGGAAATTTTACCAACGAAAAGAATGTTTACAGGAGCAGATGGGAGTGTTCTGGATGTGGTTGGGAAAGTAAGGTTATCTATGATATCGTCATGGGGTCAGGCGGTAACGAATACAGTGTATGTAATGAATGGAGGGAGGAATAACCTCCTTGGGAGACCGGAAGTGAGGAAGTTTAATTTAGTGCGGACAGTGAGGCTGGTGAAAGAGGAAGTGCAGTCGAAACACCCAAAACTGTTTAGAGAGCTCGGGGAGCTGCCAGATGTATTCCGTATAAATTTGAAAGATGGGGCCATTCCGTTGTGTTTGAATGTTCCTAGAAGGGTTCCCATCGGATTGAGAGATGCAACAAGGAAGGAGTTAGAGAGGATGGAGAGTATGGGAGTGATAGAAAAGGTTGAAAAGCCCACCGAGTGGTGTTCGGGAATGGTAGTAGCGCCAAAGTCAAATGGTAAGGTCAGGCTGTGTGTGGACCTTACACAACTCAATAAGAGTGTTAGGAGAGAAAGTTTTCCTCTACCACGCTTGGAAGACACTCTGGCTTCCCTGGAGGGAAGCAAATACTTCAGCAAGATGGACGCAAACTCGGGGTTCTGGCAGATAAAATTAGACGAGGAATCTAAGGAATATACCACATTTATAACACCGTTTGGTAGGTATCAGTACTGTAAGATGCCATTTGGTATTTCTGCGGCTCCGGAGTTCTTCCAAAGGCAGATGAATAAAATACTGGGGGATAGTAAGGGAGTCGTCTGTATGATGGATGATATTTTGGTCACTGGAAGCACGAAGGAGGAACATGATTTAAGGTTGGAGGAGGTGTTGGCCAAGATTGAGAGGTCAGGAATGACCCTCAACAAGGACAAGTGTGAGTTTGCAGTACAGGAAGTGAAGTTTCTTGGACATATATTAAATAAGCATGGGATAAGAGTGGATCCGGAGAAAGAGAGAGCAATCAAGGAGATGCCAGCACCAACAGATATCAGTGGCTTAAAAAGGTTCCTGGCTATGGTTAACTACTTAAGCAGGTTTAGCCCTATATTATCAGAAATTGAGGTGCCATTGAGAGAGCTGGAGCGGCGGAAGAACGATTGGCTTTGGACGGACAGACAGCAGGACAGTTTTGAGAAAGTGAAGGAGGTGATAACACAGGCACCGATTTTGGCCTTGTTTGATTATAGTAGGAATCATCGGGTAACCGCGGATGCAAGTGCACATTCACTTGGGGCGGCGTTATTACAGGAGTCCCCGGACGGGTCATGGCAGCCGGTAGCATATGCTTCGCGCAAGCTGACTGAAACTGAGAGACGTTATGGACAGATAGAGAAGGAGGCGTTGGCAATAACTTGGGCTTGCGAGAAATTTGATTTCTATTTGGTGGGACGCATTTTCGAGATTGAGACGGATCACAAGCCTCTTGTTCCATTGCTTGGGAGCAAGGACTTGTGTGATTTGCCGTTGCGAGTACAACGGTTCAAGATGAGGTTAATGCGGTACCAATACTCTATATTTCACACGCCGGGTTCAGGGATGTTCATAGCGGACCTGCTGTCGAGACCACCTACGGTGAGGGATGTAGTGAAGGTACAGAGAGTAGAGATGCATGCGGAGCGTTACGTTAATGCTATTAAGGACGTGGATCTGGAACTGATTAAGAGATATGGCCTTGAGGACAAGGATTACGCCGACATTTTGCGTGGGATAGATGGGGACTGGCCTAGAGTGATGACTGCAGAGGTGAAGAGAGTTAGGTCAAATGCAGACAGTTTGAGCATAGTGGATGGGATGATTATGATGAACTCGAGGTTATATGTGCCGATGAAGATGAGAGAGGAAATGTTGAGGAAGTTACACAGTGGGCATCAAGGGATTGTGAAGACAGTGAGGAGAAGCAGGGATGCTGTGTGGTGGCCTAGCTTGAACAAAGAGGTGAAGGAGATGGTTGAAAGTTGCAACATTTGCATCAAGAATCAGAGAATGCGGTTTAGTCCTTTGAAGCCTAGTGTGTTACCAGAAGGACCATGGGAAGAAGTAGGAACTGATCTCTTTGAGTTTGAGGGTAAATGGTACGCCATATTTATAGACTACTACTCAAGGTGGATAGAAACAGTAGAGATGAGGAGCCAGACAGGTGATCACTTGGTGAATAAGTTTAAGCCATTGCTGGCTAGGTATGGGGCTCCTCGAAGAATGAGATCGGATAATGGGCCCTGCTTCATTTCTCGAGAATGGAAAGGGCTGATGGAGGAGTATTCCATAGAGCACACCACTAGTAGTCCTCATCACCACCAGAGCAATGGTTTGGCAGAACGGGGAATTGAGACAGTGAAGACGCTTTGGAGAAAAGAGAAGGACAAGTTGAGGGCATTGCTAGCGTATCGCACCACACCATTGGAGAGTCTGGCGAGGCCAGACGAGTTGATGATGGGTAGGAAGATCAGAAACGATGTTCCATGCATGGACAGGAGACAGAATGAAGAGACTAATTTTCGTCAGAGGGATGCGGCACTAAAGGAGAGACAGCAGAGGGACTATAATCGATGCCACCGTGCTAAGCCAATGCTGGAGTTGGAGGAGGGAGCATTGGTATGGGTGAAGATAGATCATAAGGACAAAGGCAAACCAGGTACAGTGCGCTTTAAGGCAGAGGAACCAGCTAGTTACTGGGTAGAAGTGGAGGGTCGTCTGCTGCGACGCTCCAGAGTACATTTGAGAGTCCGGGAGGACAAAGGTAGCACTGAAGAGAGGAGTGACAGCAGTATAACGGATGGAGGGGAGTACCAAGATAACAGGGAGGTTAGTCAGGAAAGTAACAGTAAGCAAGTAAGCGGTAGTAGTCAGGATAGGTTAAAGAGTAGTAGGGGCCGTATGATTAAGAAAAAGAGAGATCCGGAGTATGTGTATTCTTAACTTTTTATATTTTTCTTTAGATTGTTGAGGATAGTGGAGGAGGTAGTAGACAGTCAGGAGATAGTGAGGAGTGATTGATCAATAGTGAAGTAACGGGTGATAGTCAAGGAGATAGTCAAGATAGATAGTGAAGGAGTACAGTGACAGGAGATAGTGAGGAGTGATTGATAGTTAAGTAACGGGAGATAGTCAAGGAGAGACAGATAGTGAGGGAGATGGCTGAGATCCAGGACCGTGTCGTCATTATCGGCAACAGCATTGCATCATACCTCAGAGTGGGGGAGGTGCCTAGGGTAGCCCGATCCGGCCGAACGCTGACCGATATGATGCACGACATAACATCGTTCAGATGCACCAAGCTGGTGATATCTGGTATCCCGGATCTCTTTGACCGGGGGTCGTGTATAGTGACGGCAGCAAGGATCGAGTTCTTCAAAAGAGACTTGCAGCTTGCTGCCAGTGAGCCAGGGGTAATTCTTTGCCCTATGTACCCCGTTAAGTCACTACCAGCCAGACAGTGGGGAATTGTCCAAAGGATCAACAACTACATCTGTGACCTTAATGCGGGCAATGGTGAGGGCACACCTAAGATAAATAGGTGTTTGTTCGGCAGGGCAAACGGTGGCCGACTGTTTTTCAACTTTGAAAGGCTAGTGGACGAGGCACACCCATCGCAGGAATTAGCAGCTGAGATGTCCGCCATATTGGAGGACTTCCTAGTTGGTAGGGATGCAAGGAGAAGGCCTGATCTACGCCAGCGGTTGGAGAACATCAGGGAAGAGAGAGAAGAAGACGTGGATCCGGAGGGCGGAGACAGAGATGGGAGTGTGGATGGAGACAGAGATGGGAGTGTGGATGGAGAAGAAGGTCATCAGGAAGAAGGAGACGCATTGCTGCAGATTGAGATCAGCTCAGATGAGCAGGAGTTGTTGGAGGATAGACAGGAAGATTATGAGGAGGAAAGAGAGAGGATAGCTAGGGAGAATGAGAGAGAAAGACGGAATGCTAGGCAGTCAAGGAATGACAGGGAGGACTCCATCAGGGCTAGGTATGAGCAGGAGCTGCGGGAGAACACTGAACAGTATGAGAGAGAGCTTGAGGAAATAGAGAGAAGAAGAGAAGAGGCTGAGGCAAGACTGCGTGAAAGGATAGGAAGACAACAAGAAAGGTTGAGAGAGGAGGAAAGGAGAGAGGACAGAAGGAGACGGGATAGACAGGAAAGAGAGGAGGAGCCTCGAGACAGGGAGATGAGGAACCGGGACATTCGTATGGATGTACCCCGTAGGCGAGACCTAGTGTGAGGTGTGAGTCCCTATTGGTCTAGTAGCCAGGGTTTAGGCCAACGACCGAACCGCAGCAGATACAGAAAGCCTAGGCACAGGCAGAATATAGTAAGGAAAGAAAAAACATAAAGTAGAAAAAAAAAATCAGATAAGTCAAGCCATGGTACAGGCGAAGAAAAGACAAGAAAGAAAAGAACAGAAGAAAGAAAGGGAGATGTAGTGTAGACTGATAGATAGCGAGGGCAGACATCGGCATCTCTAAGGATTCCCGATGGACTGAGGGCTAAGGAGAGATATCCGGTGGCGCAAGGGAGATGCGCGTGGACCACGAGGGAGGAGGAGAGCGATACAGAGCACACAAGCAGAAGACTCTAAACAAACTATATACAAGTAAGTCCAATACACTATATGGTGTCAGGAGTGAAGTGGAGAAGGGAGGTAGAACATTTGTCAAGGAGTGAGAGGTGAAGGCAGTGAAGAAATAGCGAGGGGAGCCCAGATTTAAGTGGGGAAGATTTGTGAGTTGGACCATTTCTAAAATAGTAAGGAGTTGTGTGATCAGGTATGGAAGGAAAATTTGGAAAAGGAGTGACAACTCCAAAGTTTGTGATTGAATATGGAGCTGAATTGGAGTGTTGGAATAAATTTATTAGGCGGTTTGAGATAGCAGTGATAGGAGCTGGATTGACAGTCAAGGACACTGAAGGGGTTAAATCCAGGGGCAAAAAGGATCAGGAGGAATTTAACAAATTTCTCCTGGAGCAGAGAAAGGCTGCCCTCTTGTTAGACAGTATGGGAGAGATAGGTATGGATATTTTTGAGACTTGGAATGTTCCGGTTGACGGCATGCAGTATGAGGATCTGAAAAGGGAGTTTGAAAGACATTTTCAACAAAAAGAAAACATCGTAGCGACCAGGCACAGATACTTGTCAATAGAGCAGCGTACTGAAGAGAAGATAGATAGCTTTATAGAGAGGGTTGAGAGAGCTGCGAGGACATGTAGATGGGGCGGTTTGGAAGATGCAATGATTGTACAGATAGTCATAAAAGGGATGACAAATGAGAAAGTGAGGGCCGAGTTGTTAGGGAAGAAGGACCTTGATGTGCGAAAAGTGAGATCAGTTTGTTTCAGGTTCCAAGCCGCTAAGACTGCAGCGGACATAATTTCAGATGGGCATAAGCTGAAACCGGAGATAGACAGGGTACAGGAAGCTGGACAGACAGAAATTAAGCTGGAGGAAGCGGCTGAGATTGACAGAGTAGGTAGTTTTAGTGGTAGTAGTCGAGGAGCTGGTAACAATAATTATGGTTATCGGGGTAGAGGTAATTTTAGAGGAAGAGGAGGTCGAGGTGGTGGCCGAGGTCGAGGCCGAGGATGCTTCCTGTGTGGCGGAGATCATTTCATGAGAGACTGCACAGAGAAAAGGAAGCCCCGCACTGGGTGCTTCGTATGTGGAGGCCCTCACTACGCTAATGAATGCACGGAGGCTAAAAGTAAGGATAAAGGGGAGAGTAAGCCGGGGCGTGTAAATGCTGTGAGTGGATGCTATAGTGATTCCGAGGAGTCTTTATGACAATCAGCAGGTAAGAAAGGTTCTGACGACGACTTTGAGATAAGATTACGGTGTGAGAAAAGAGAGGTAAAGTTTTTAGTTGATACTGGAGCGGATGTTTCAGTAATTACAACAGAAACAGCAAGGAGGATAGGCAAGGAAATTTTACCAACGAAAAGAATGTTTACAGGAGCAGATGGGAGTGTTCTGGATGTGGTTGGGAAAGTAAGGTTATCTATGATATCGTCATGGGGTCAGGCGGTAACGAATACAGTGTATGTAATGAATGGAGGGAGGAATAACCTCCTTGGGAGACCGGAAGTGAGGAAGTTTAATTTAGTGCGGACAGTGAGGCTGGTGAAAGAGGAAGTGCAGTCGAAACACCCAAAACTGTTTAGAGAGCTCGGGGAGCTGCCAGATGTATTCCGTATAAATTTGAAAGATGGGGCCATTCCGTTGTGTTTGAATGTTCCTAGAAGGGTTCCCATCGGATTGAGAGATGCAACAAGGAAGGAGTTAGAGAGGATGGAGAGTATGGGAGTGATAGAAAAGGTTGAAAAGCCCACCGAGTGGTGTTCGGGAATGGTAGTAGCGCCAAAGTCAAATGGTAAGGTCAGGCTGTGTGTGGACCTTACACAACTCAATAAGAGTGTTAGGAGAGAAAGTTTTCCTCTACCACGCTTGGAAGACACTCTGGCTTCCCTGGAGGGAAGCAAATACTTCAGCAAGATGGACGCAAACTCGGGGTTCTGGCAGATAAAATTAGACGAGGAATCTAAGGAATATACCACATTTATAACACCGTTTGGTAGGTATCAGTACTGTAAGATGCCATTTGGTATTTCTGCGGCTCCGGAGTTCTTCCAAAGGCAGATGAATAAAATACTGGGGGATAGTAAGGGAGTCGTCTGTATGATGGATGATATTTTGGTCACTGGAAGCACGAAGGAGGAACATGATTTAAGGTTGGAGGAGGTGTTGGCCAAGATTGAGAGGTCAGGAATGACCCTCAACAAGGACAAGTGTGAGTTTGCAGTACAGGAAGTGAAGTTTCTTGGACATATATTAAATAAGCATGGGATAAGAGTGGATCCGGAGAAAGAGAGAGCAATCAAGGAGATGCCAGCACCAACAGATATCAGTGGCTTAAAAAGGTTCCTGGCTATGGTTAACTACTTAAGCAGGTTTAGCCCTATATTATCAGAAATTGAGGTGCCATTGAGAGAGCTGGAGCGGCGGAAGAACGATTGGCTTTGGACGGACAGACAGCAGGACAGTTTTGAGAAAGTGAAGGAGGTGATAACACAGGCACCGATTTTGGCCTTGTTTGATTATAGTAGGAATCATCGGGTAACCGCGGATGCAAGTGCACATTCACTTGGGGCGGCGTTATTACAGGAGTCCCCGGACGGGTCATGGCAGCCGGTAGCATATGCTTCGCGCAAGCTGACTGAAACTGAGAGACGTTATGGACAGATAGAGAAGGAGGCGTTGGCAATAACTTGGGCTTGCGAGAAATTTGATTTCTATTTGGTGGGACGCATTTTCGAGATTGAGACGGATCACAAGCCTCTTGTTCCATTGCTTGGGAGCAAGGACTTGTGTGATTTGCCGTTGCGAGTACAACGGTTCAAGATGAGGTTAATGCGGTACCAATACTCTATATTTCACACGCCGGGTTCAGGGATGTTCATAGCGGACCTGCTGTCGAGACCACCTACGGTGAGGGATGTAGTGAAGGTACAGAGAGTAGAGATGCATGCGGAGCGTTACGTTAATGCTATTAAGGACGTGGATCTGGAACTGATTAAGAGATATGGCCTTGAGGACAAGGATTACGCCGACATTTTGCGTGGGATAGATGGGGACTGGCCTAGAGTGATGACTGCAGAGGTGAAGAGAGTTAGGTCAAATGCAGACAGTTTGAGCATAGTGGATGGGATGATTATGATGAACTCGAGGTTATATGTGCCGATGAAGATGAGAGAGGAAATGTTGAGGAAGTTACACAGTGGGCATCAAGGGATTGTGAAGACAGTGAGGAGAAGCAGGGATGCTGTGTGGTGGCCTAGCTTGAACAAAGAGGTGAAGGAGATGGTTGAAAGTTGCAACATTTGCATCAAGAATCAGAGAATGCGGTTTAGTCCTTTGAAGCCTAGTGTGTTACCAGAAGGACCATGGGAAGAAGTAGGAACTGATCTCTTTGAGTTTGAGGGTAAATGGTACGCCATATTTATAGACTACTACTCAAGGTGGATAGAAACAGTAGAGATGAGGAGCCAGACAGGTGATCACTTGGTGAATAAGTTTAAGCCATTGCTGGCTAGGTATGGGGCTCCTCGAAGAATGAGATCGGATAATGGGCCCTGCTTCATTTCTCGAGAATGGAAAGGGCTGATGGAGGAGTATTCCATAGAGCACACCACTAGTAGTCCTCATCACCACCAGAGCAATGGTTTGGCAGAACGGGGAATTGAGACAGTGAAGACGCTTTGGAGAAAAGAGAAGGACAAGTTGAGGGCATTGCTAGCGTATCGCACCACACCATTGGAGAGTCTGGCGAGGCCAGACGAGTTGATGATGGGTAGGAAGATCAGAAACGATGTTCCATGCATGGACAGGAGACAGAATGAAGAGACTAATTTTCGTCAGAGGGATGCGGCACTAAAGGAGAGACAGCAGAGGGACTATAATCGATGCCACCGTGCTAAGCCAATGCTGGAGTTGGAGGAGGGAGCATTGGTATGGGTGAAGATAGATCATAAGGACAAAGGCAAACCAGGTACAGTGCGCTTTAAGGCAGAGGAACCAGCTAGTTACTGGGTAGAAGTGGAGGGTCGTCTGCTGCGACGCTCCAGAGTACATTTGAGAGTCCGGGAGGACAAAGGTAGCACTGAAGAGAGGAGTGACAGCAGTATAACGGATGGAGGGGAGTACCAAGATAACAGGGAGGTTAGTCAGGAAAGTAACAGTAAGCAAGTAAGCGGTAGTAGTCAGGATAGGTTAAAGAGTAGTAGGGGCCGTATGATTAAGAAAAAGAGAGATCCGGAGTATGTGTATTCTTAACTTTTTATATTTTTCTTTAGATTGTTGAGGATAGTGGAGGAGGTAGTAGACAGTCAGGAGATAGTGAGGAGTGATTGATCAATAGTGAAGTAACGGGTGATAGTCAAGGAGATAGTCAAGATAGATAGTGAAGGAGTACAGTGACAGGAGATAGTGAGGAGTGATTGATAGTTAAGTAACGGGAGATAGTCAAGGAGAGACAGATAGTGAGGGAGATGGCTGAGATCCAGGACCGTGTCGTCATTATCGGCAACAGCATTGCATCATACCTCAGAGTGGGGGAGGTGCCTAGGGTAGCCCGATCCGGCCGAACGCTGACCGATATGATGCACGACATAACATCGTTCAGATGCACCAAGCTGGTGATATCTGGTATCCCGGATCTCTTTGACCGGGGGTCGTGTATAGTGACGGCAGCAAGGATCGAGTTCTTCAAAAGAGACTTGCAGCTTGCTGCCAGTGAGCCAGGGGTAATTCTTTGCCCTATGTACCCCGTTAAGTCACTACCAGCCAGACAGTGGGGAATTGTCCAAAGGATCAACAACTACATCTGTGACCTTAATGCGGGCAATGGTGAGGGCACACCTAAGATAAATAGGTGTTTGTTCGGCAGGGCAAACGGTGGCCGACTGTTTTTCAACTTTGAAAGGCTAGTGGACGAGGCACACCCATCGCAGGAATTAGCAGCTGAGATGTCCGCCATATTGGAGGACTTCCTAGTTGGTAGGGATGCAAGGAGAAGGCCTGATCTACGCCAGCGGTTGGAGAACATCAGGGAAGAGAGAGAAGAAGACGTGGATCCGGAGGGCGGAGACAGAGATGGGAGTGTGGATGGAGA
>ERZ1740055.339-NODE-339-length-11828-cov-7.522127_pt1 | contig 11828 bp, 5 predicted proteins | sample MGYA00581747_ERZ1740055 | MGnify/ENA primary metagenome ERZ1740055 (study PRJEB43018, sample SAMN04849739) | marine metagenome | isolation source: floating plastic debris | place: Pacific Ocean | collected 2008-08-28 | study: EMG produced TPA metagenomics assembly...
AACCTCAATAAGTCGGTCTCAGTTCGTTGTGTAAATTTCATTTTCAGTTTATACGAAATTTGGGTCCGCACAGCTGATGCTTCCAATAGTTAAACAAAATACGATATAACTGTGTGTTACTTACACGATTTCAAAAAAAAGTTAATGTCCTGAATGAAGGCTCCTCACAGAAACCTGAACGTAAGCCTTTTAAGTCTTATGTAATCCCTGTGACTCCCTAATTGAAAAGAGCTTGAACCTCGCATGGTTTTGATGTCTTCGTTAGCTTCCATTTTGTTCCGTTTTTTTTCCGTGAGCTCCATTTCGAATGACAATCCGTTTTTCTCAGTATTTACTCAGCAAGCTAAAGTACCTCATAATTCACGTTTGCAGCTTCGTTGTCTTTTCCTGTGCTTTTCGTATCGTCACTGAGTTGATGCCGACCAAATTCCGATGAATTACAGCCCGTGCTATCATCAAAGGTCTGTGCTCGTAAAATCTTTAAAGCAAGAAATGATGGAGGCCATATCAACACTCTGATAGAAGCACTGCTTCTTGGAGACAAACTTCGCGCCCGCGGACGAAGCGAATGGGGCGTTGTTGGCAGCTGGAAGCTAGTCTTCCTCGATCTGCTTGTTAGAGGCGATCTGGGTACGAGGACTTTTCCAGACCTCAAAGCATCGAGGGCACCTGATCTTGCTCCATGAGGCTCAACTTGTGTGAATCTGCGAAGACTTGCTGGCAACAGCGATACCAGCGTGTTACGAAACCTGAGGTAATAAAACAATTGAAAACGTAATTATAGAATAACATCGAGCCCCCAATAAGCTACCATCCTAAAAGCTAAATCCAAAGTGTTTAGCAAAAAAGATTTTTTAACTCCACCTGGACCCGAAACTAATCCAACGCAAGTTAGTTGAGGCAGCAGAGATCTTAGAAATTGCGACAATCACGCGCCAACTTTGAGGTGAAAATATTAACTATTGTGCCGCTTTAGAAAATCTAATTTAGTTCTTAACAAAATGTTTCGAATCAATACCTATGTCAGGGAGGTGTCGTCGCTCTGATATTAGAGGTGATGGACTGAAAACGGGTGACCCATGCTCAAATCTTGCTCTAACCACTGGTTGGATTTGTCCTTAGTGATTCCAGGGTCAAATTCACCTCGCTTTGTCAATAGCCAAATGGAAAACTTGTCTTCACTAATTAGGATTCTTAACTATAAAAGGAGAATTTTAACCGTGCCATTAGATAATTCGGCACAATTTCATGTCGAAACTTTGCGTCGATAGCATAAAAAGTTTTTTTATACTTGGTTTATTTTGTTAAACTTCTAACGGCCAACTGAGGGCGAATGTGGCTCTCAGTATTCAATAGTTTAACGGGGAAAAATTAACAAGAAATGATGGACACGATGGTGGGCGCTTAAAGAAGCCACATTGAAAGTGTTCTCCGAGAAGCCCACCAATATGAAAAGATGTAAAAAGTGCTTACCGTCGGTTGACAATCGCGTAAATAATCGGGCTGTAAATGACGCTTGTTTTTGCCATTAGTGCCGGAATAATTGCCACGTCCCCCTCAATAAGCAACCCTTGATAAACCGTCGAGGCCAAAGCAAACGCACAATATGGCGCCCAAACAAGGAAAAACATGAGAGTAGCAATTGCAATCATCCTGGCGCCCATCTTGTAATGTTCGTAAGCGCGGCGTTGCTGGATGGAGAGGGCCTGATTAGTGCGTTGGTTACTTTCAATGTAACGATACAACTTGATAAAGTAAACGAGTGATATTGTAAGCGGAATTAGAAACGCCAAAACAGACAGTACAACCAGGTATGCAATGTCTTTGGCTGATTTCGCTCTCCAGTTTGGTGCACAACTTGTCTTACTGGTTTGTACAACTGTTGAATTCCAACCGAATAATGGCGGTAGCATTAGTGCTATTGAATAAAGCCAGGTTCCAGCAATGTCACGTCGCCAACTGGATATAATTTTTTTAGGATTTGTATTTGTATTTTTGCTTGTGACTTTTCGGTAAATTGCCACCGTTACACAAGTCAATGTAGTTATCATGACAATGCCAGTTGTTCCAGCGTTGAAACCGAAAAAATTGCAACCCACTTGATTAAGCACATATCTCTGTTTTACGCTTGAGGCGAAGATAACGGGAAAGTTTAATACCAACATAAGTGAGTTCGCGACTGCAATGTTTACAAAGTATGGAGTGAAATCCCTTTGGCGATGAACTTTTCCCAGAAGAACCATCAAACTAACGGTTTGACCCGCCACGCCAATGATGAACAAAACGGCTATAACAAAGGCGTTGATAAAATACGCCTCACTAGAAAGTGTTGTTGTGTTTTCAGCCATGACGTTCACAACTTGAGATTGACGATCATTCAGCTAGAGTTGATTTTAATTTTTCGACAAGGGCAATGCCAATTTTTAGGTTTTCTTACCAATGGTAATAATTACGTATCACCGGTTGGTTACCGATTACGGTTAAATTTCATTTGCCAAAGGTATATATAAGCCTTTTGGACTAACTTGCTTTTGATTCAGTTAGCCGGGTTTTCATTGCATTTGATACAGCGTAAGCAAACCCGGGAGAAAAATGTTGATTGCATGTTTGATGTTCAGGGTTTTGAATGAAAACAAGTTTGAATTAAACTCAATTATATTATTGTGTGGCTTGTTTATAATATGCGATTTAAGTTGTTGACTATAATCTTAACTGATAGTGCCAAAGCTGTGAGAAAAATAACTTTTCAATTATCCAATTCGGTGCCGTTTTTAAAACGTTTTTTTTTTCAAAAGATGAAGTTGATTTTCTTCTTGACTGTTTTGCAAGATAACAGCGGTATCGCTGTGAGACACCTGGAAATGAACTTTGGAGATAAAGATGAAAGATTAAAGGCAAAGTTGATTGTAGGCAACAGTTACCAGAGGTTAAGCTCTAGAAAGGTTAGAAAACTATGAGCTTTGTTTACTCCTGTAATAAGTGATACATCGGCGCACAACAAAAGCTCTGTTTTCAAACATTAATTTTCCTTTCTGAAGTTACAAATGATGATATATGTTGCATATCTAAATTGCTCAGAAATATTGTTGTGAATAGGCCTCTTGCTGCTCGAGCTTTCAATTTTCAAAATATGGGTGGGCGGGCGGTCTTTCTTTCTTGTTAGAAACTTTCCAAGCAGAGTGCACAATAATGTATATCCACTGATTTGGTAAACAAAAAACCATTTGTCCATTTTCTTCATTAAAAAAATTGAACATTAACGAACATTAAGCCATTAGAATAAGTTGAAAGATGAGGATCATAGTGAAAACGTCAAAGGTTAATAAAAATTCTAGGTTGAACCTTCTTCATCATATACTGAGAGTTAATCTTCCAAATGCGTATTTAAGGTTACCGTATACCTTCAGATTGGCAATTTTCTCAAATTTTCAATTTTAGGGCTAAAGTAATGAAAAAAACCTGTTTTCACCAGGTTTAAAAAAATCAGCAACAAAAGAAGGAGTATTAGATACTGGGGAAATAGCGTTTTTTCTTTCTGGAAGACAGACTGATGCATGAAGTCAAGTTTTTGTTCTCTCTCTGTGTGTTTCTTTAGTATAATTCGAGGGCCTGGTCGTTTATAAGCTTTAATTGGATATGGGGGCTTAGAAGCACTGTATCGTTTTGACCCAAATCACCTCTGAAGGTATACGGTAACTTTAAGATATGTTCAACCGCTAACGAAGCGATTATATGATTATTCGACATATTTTGTTCTGTTTAATAAAAAGTCCATCAAGAGCGGCAAAGTTTCAGCTTTCTGCTGTCGCGGGGGGATGGGTACGCAGGTTTCTCTTAAATTATCAGTAGTGCAGTGACGCGGGCCATAATGACGGTCTTAATGTATTTTAATGATTTGGTTTACTCCTTTCGATATTCTAGAGTTTACAATTAAATGAAATGCAATTTCAAACAGCCTAAACCGTTCTGTACAGTAATAAAACAGGTGAAAAGTGACGAGGACATTCTTTTAAAGTGAAAAATTTCAAGAAAATGTCTTGATTCTAATCATTTTAAATAATTTATTCTCATTTGAAAACTATAATTATAAAGTAGAACAGAAATATCATAGAGCAAATGACGACAAGCAAAGATTAAGGTGTGATTAATAAGCAAATCATTTATCCTTTCTTGAGATGGTATGGAACAAACTGCAATAGGCCTTAAAACACTGAAAAGCAACGTTAATTTCGATTCCTTCATTGGACTTTTCTAACCTGCTATCATTGGATTGAATCCTTTCTCACTAAATTCTAATCAATTAGGGACGCCGGAGCGTCTATTAAAGCGGGAAGGGGGATGGAAGGCTAGCCTTTATTCCCCTTGCGGCCAAAATTAAACTTGATCGCTCTCTGCGGCAAAGAAACCTCAACGAACTACAGTATGTTTTAGTTTTAAATTTCGCGTGGTGAAACTATTTTCATGGTGCATGCATGCCTTCGTACTTCCCTTTGTGCTCAAATGACGTACTTATTATATTTTTCAAAGTAGGTAAAGATATTAATTGTGAAAAAAGTGAGGGGGGAGCTATAGATTCCCTAGCCCCCCTCCCACATCCTCGGCTCCGGCGTCCCTGTCAGTGTCATGTTTTCAGCTTGATTGTACACTTCTGTAGCAGTTGTTGAGTGCGAGGGCTGGACAGGAAGATTTGTGGCCCGAGGTCAGGAAGTAGTAACCGAGAAAGAGAGGAATAGTCGCACAGAGATACGAAATGTTCCTTCGGGTGAGCGCAACGAACGACTTAAATACGTTTGAGCACGATAATAGGATGCTCGTAAAAGCGGCATGGTTTGCGTGGTTGCTAAGATCTTTGCTTTGCAACCACAAGTTCCTGGGTTCGATCTCCGGTTTTGCCAAGATTTTGCACATTTGTGTGACCTCCATTTCTGCCAAACCTAGCTCAGCTTCCCATCCTTTTGGGGTCGGTAACCTCCGATGGATTAGTGTCCAAAAAAATTAAAAACAAAAACAAAAACATAACTTAATAACAAAAAAGTTAAAGACTCTAATCCGGCTTAACTTTAAAGAAACGGAAGATAATCACCTGCTACATGGGCCACTTGGCTTACAAAGAACTTAGTTAAATGGTGTCAGACTCTCATCAGCTCAACACTACAAAAACCAGAGATAAGCGCCGGCCCCACGGGCCACTTGGCGTATAAAGGATTTATGCAATTCCTTTTTTATCCTCTAAAATCTTTACAACACAAAAACTACTCATTACTCACTCTATGGTGAAAGTGGCTGAAATTTAGAGAGTTCCATATTTTGCTAGCTACGTATGAAAAAGAGTAGAGACCATAAGTTGTTGTTTTTGGGTTAGGAAAGGCCAGAATATGATAACCGCGTATATTGTAGGATGAGGACCGTACAGTGAACATATCTTTTAAATAACTCTTCAAAGAGTTTATCGTTTCAAGGAATTTATCTAATCAAGGAATTTATCTAATCAAGGAATTTATCTAATCAAGGAATTTATGGCTTCAACAAACCTGGAATTTATCGCTTCAACAAACCTATCGCTTTAAGGAACTTATCGCTTTAAGGTTTGATTTACAATTTATGTTTTATTAGGTAAGTTTCATCGAGAGTCTATCGAGTCAATTTATTGTTTTCTTCGGCCAGGAACACTTTTCCTCACTCTCCAGAGGCGTCGTCGCGAGGAGGGGGGAGGATGCTTCTGGTGCGAACGACCCCTTTGAACGTCAAAAAAAGAAAAGTCTCCTTTAACTTTCAGATAAATTCCTGTTAGAATAATTTCATTCAAATTATTTTTATCCTCCAAACTGTTATTACCGTATTTGACCGAGTAAGTGCCCATTCCCCTACAGCAATAAAATTTCTTAAGAAAAGATGTCCACTGACCCCCTAGATTGCTAGTATCTTGGGCGTCGAAGACTCCCTGCCCTTCAGTCGATCCCCTCTCAAAAATACCTGGTGACGCCTATGCTGTCTGTAGTTCATTTAAAATATTTGCTTTCATACAAATCTTTCTTTTGTCTTTAAAGGAAATTTTTTAAGATCAGTTGCCAAGATGCTGGTATATACTAAGACACTTTTTTTTTCAATTTCGGTGGATAGTGGCTTAATGAATATCGCGCCTTCGGCTCTCAATAGATATTCTTCCACTATCCACCTCAGTTGAAATAGAATAAGAGTTAATTATTAGCTGGAAAAGATAAACGGACTAGTTCTCAACGGAGCAAATATACGAAGCCACGAGTGCTTGATAGCGCGCGAAAACATTGAGAGCTGTTTTGTTAAGATTGATATCATATCGCCATTAAGAAGATATTGTTTTTCTTGATTTTCTATTACTCGTATTTCCACTGTATTTTATATATTAAAGACCATTTGCCCACTGGAACTCTAGCTGTATCACCACACCGCCAACCGGCTAAGTGTGCTTTTGTGTCAAGGGTAATTGGGGTTGTTTTTAGAAACTTGTCTGTGCTTTGACTTTAGACGACTTATTACTTTCCTCCTCGCCCTCATCTAAATAACCTGGTCTCGCGTTACTCGCACTTGGCACCGGGCCGTCATCACTCAGCTGGGGTCTCAGCATTTTCAGGGTTAAAAATGATGGACGCAGTAAAAATCGAATAGATGGCTTAAAACGAGGTGAGACTCCGCTTGATTTCAACTGATTTGAAGGATCTGGAGCATATGTCACAACAAGAGGGCTGCTTTTGGAACGGCCTGTGATTGGAGATCTGGGGACAAGCCTGTTTGATGTGCCTTGTCTTCGGTCGTACCAGGCGGCGGACACTTGCCTATTGATGCCCGGTTGGATTTGGCCCGTGAGACTTAACTTTCGGAACCTTGCTGATATCAGTGAGAGCAAGGAATTCCTGAACCTGTAAAATTAATGTTTTTTTTTAATATTAGCATGATACAAAAACCAGCATTAATCCATGCACTGCGACACGCTAGCTATAGCTTGTAATGTTTTTTATACTGCTAAAATAAATACGCTAATAAAGTGTATACATCAGTTGTGGGTTTTTTGTATGTATCAAAAGTCCTTACCCTTCTAATGGTGACGGCAAAAGAAAAATTCGATTTTAATTTTTTTTTCATGGTGTAATTTATATTTTAATTTTGGAAAAATCACTTCCGGTTTCACCTTGACTGAGCGATGGGAGGCTGGTAACTACCCGCTGGTCTGTGACGTCAAAAGCAGAATTTAGTAGTGAGAGACCGGTCCTGTTTTTTCACAATTATTATTTTTAATGCATTACTAGCAATTCGAGAAACTTAACGTTTAATAATTTTCGGGAAGCATGGCCCCAGACCCCATTGAAGAGCCTGCAGCGCCCGGCATAGTGTTCGCGTGCAGACTGTGAAGAATGTGGAGACTGAGACTGAGTATGTACAGCTGGGTCAACAACGTCGCAATGAATGATTATCGCGGTTATTTACACAGTTTCAGCAATTGTTTCCTTTTTTCCTCCTAAATTTTTGTCATTAAAGATTTTTAATGTATACCGTCATGGCGAGTAATTGCTCTTGAACGTTAAAAACTAGCAAACCGTATTTTAAATAGTCACGTAGTACCAATATGCATTTCATTTATTTATCAACTCTATAACTTGTTTTTGTCCACCTGTTTGTGTAATACAAAAAGACCTCCGACTCGGTAGACACAAAGTCTTTGAGGCCTAATTGATGTTTATTCCATCTGTCATCATATTGAAAGTATATAGATATTTAAAGTTTATATTAGAACCCTTATGGCGTCAAAGGCCTTTCTAATCTGATAGATACCAAGAAAGGGAAAAGAAAGGAAAATTTTGCGCTATGGATTATTAAATACCTGCGATTTATGACGGTGTAGAGAATCGGGTTATAGATAACGCTTGATTTGGCAAATAGACCAGGAATGATCGACACAGTTCCTTTGAAGACAAATGTTTGGTTAATCATTGCTATGAGGCTAAACACACAGTACGGGGTCCATGCTAGAAAAAACACAATTGTGGCGACACCCATCATCGTGGCTGCCATCTTGTATTGCTCGTAATGGCGGCGTTGCTGCCTCGATAAAGTCCTAATTTCCCGTTGACATTTGGCGAGGAAGCGGTTTATCTTTGTTAGAGACACGCACGTGATAGTTATGGGAACCACGAAGGCAGCAAAAGTCAAAAAAACAAGATAAATAACATCGTTCGTCCGCCTGGACCTCCATTCAGGTGCACAATGAGTATTCCCCGCCTCAGGCCCTATGGAACCCAATCCAAACACGGTTGGTAGCATAATTAGAAAGGAATACACCCAAATGCCCACAATGAGCTTGATCCAGCTGGAGTTTTGTGGGAAAATATTGTTTAATCGATTATTGATGTTTGTGGACGTAACTTGCCTGTGAATGTTTGCTGTTATACATGCAAGTGTTACCACCATAACTACACCGGTGAGTCCCGCGTTAAAACCGAGCACGAAGCACCCGACCTGATTTAGCACATAGCGGCCCGCAACGCTTGATGCGAACACAACGGGAAAGTTTATTCCAATAAGCATTGTGTTTGCTATGGCGATGTTTACCAAGTAAGCACTCATCTCGCGTTGTCTGTGCTCTCTCTTCATAAGAACTGTAAGGCAGAGAACTTGCCCCGTAAGACCAATAACGAACAGAAAAGCGATGACTACTGCGTAAACAACGTACCCTTCTTCAGTAAAAGTATCGGTTTGTGTCATCTTGAATAAAAAAATGAAGCAATCCTTAATTCATAAATTTTGTTTTTTAGTAAATTGACCGGTGTTTTTTGTAAAGCGACTTGATTCTTTGCCGAACCCTAAAATTAAGGTTACTTAACAGTAAAGAAACAAAACCGCATTCGGAATTTATCATTTGATTTCGTTTAAACAGCAATTAGACAATTTCTCATCACTACCGGAAAACAATTTCAACGTCACAACTTTTATCCGAATGTCATTGTGTATCAGGATCAATCTAAGAAACATGCTCTTTCTCTTTTCTTTCATTTAATTAAGACATTATTTGGGAAACAAGACAGTGTTTTAAGAGCTTAACGAGTAAGAACTTTTTTCTTTGTAAAAAAATGTTATTAATATTATACTAGGAACAAAATATTTGGAGTATTGGTCGCAAGCCTTTTCCGTTAATACAACAAATACAAAGATGGATTTGTCTATTTTTGTTTGAAATATATGTTTCTAGGATTAGCAAAACTTGCGCAGAGATCACGAAATGAACCTTAGACATCAGTTAGTATGCTTGCAACAGTGCACTTGATTAGTAAAACATTGCTTGTGTAAAAAGCATTATCTTTCAGCTCTTCACAAAAGCTTTAAAGATAAAACAGATTTATTTAAATTCGGCAAATCCTTCAAAAACATGAGCAATTTTACGATACTTAAACAAATTTATTTATAAACTAAAATATATATATATATTCGTATCCACACATACTGCATTAATGTAAATTCCGCAAACTGAGCTGGTAGTTTTTAGCATTTTTATTTAATATATTAACAAGGTAGAAAGAAAAGAAACTTCTCGTACTTTAAAAGGACTGTGAGAAGATAATATATTTAAGAAATTTTTTATTTGAAAGATCATTTTCCTAAAATTTAAGTATTTAATATAATATATTCTTTGTAGGAAGTGTCATCTTTTGATGAATGATTTTTGTAACTCTAAATCTTAAAATGCGATGAAGTAAGTGAAACAGGATTAGTCTTCGTTATAATAGTTAACGCTATAAAATTATCGGCGTTTCGATGTGAAAAGACTGCTAATATCTATATAGAATAAAAATATACACCGATGTAAACAAAATATTTTAAAATAGCTTTGAGCTAATGGAGCCTAGTTTATTCCCTGGTGCATTTTAAGAAGAACATGTGTATTTTTATTCTGTATAGATATTTGTTTATTTATTCCACTCAAACTTATATCTTGATAATGGTGTCAATTCAACATCGAAGCGACGAGAATTTTTATTGCGCTAATTTTCATAACAAAAGTTTTTAAAACCAAGTTTTTTTATTGTAAAACTTAAAGACTCATATTTGTTGCGGGGTAACTTTGCAGTATTGATTTCATACCCATCTCTTTTGGCTATAAAACTAACTGCCAGCATTTCCAGACCTTCTCAACCCATCTCCCCTGGACTTCCCCCATTCCCCAAATCCTATGGTTTTCGTGCAGCTAAAAGTGTAAAACTCTTGTGATTTTATGAAGCTATTAAAATGTTTATCACAATATCTGCTTTTTAATATTTAAAAAAACATTAACTGATTAAAGCAGGTTTCCGTCAATGTGACTACGGTGTGTTCAAAATATTGATCTCCGATAACAAATTGATAAATGGACTCCGGCCGTCAGTAACTTATTTTTGTCAAAATAACATTTTGTTTTTGATCATATTCTTAACCTCGCACAACAAAAAGATGAATCTTGTAAATAAAGCTTAGTAACTCTATATAACAAAGTTGGAAATACTATTAAAATAATTTAAAACACGTTTCTAATTTCAAAAAGGATTTTACGCGCCACCCTAAGTGGCTGGAAAATGACATGTCAATAACGAACTTATTTTTTTCTGGTTGTTTGATCTAACTCCGAGTCAGTTTATGTATAATTCATAGCCTGCGCCTTATACGAACTTTTGTTGTTAAAGTCCGAAACTGAAAACCGTCTGCACGCAGGCTTCTAATTCACGGGTCGTATCTTGTTTTTTATTGAATTTTGTTATTGTTTTGTGGATTGATTTAGCCCAAAATGTCTTCAGGATGATACATCATGTAATTGGTTTTTTAAAAACTAAATAAAATTAATGTTCGCAGTTGGGAATCTTACGTGCATTAGGCATAAGTGTTTTTCTAAAAATATGCAGTTTATCACTTCATGAAACAAAGCGAGGTTCTTTGGAAAAGATCTGAAAAGATCAACCATGACAAACTTATTTTGAAATTTTTTAAGAAAATTTTCAGCACAAAAATTATATTGGGAAAAAATTCTTAAGCGGAAAAAACATCGTTAACTTGTTTCGATATGTTAAAAATGAATAATCAAATTTGTACAAATGGTAGATAGATTTTGACACTTAAGTCTGCAGCTGTACAAAATTTCCTTTGCGGCCGTGACTATATCCTTTCAACAAAATAGATTTATTCTCTTTGCTTATCGTAGCCCTTAGCGTAGATATTTCGATGATTGGCCAAGGTAAATTGATGTCGTAGATACTTGGATGAGTAATTTATCAGGATTGAAAACAAGAAGATTGAAGAAAACTGTTTTGACCAAATTAACAATACGAAGTACAGATGTGTACTGATGACGGCGGAGCGAGCGTCACTAACAAGAGTCAGAGTCGGGGATTTGAATGTGAATCATGACCAGGGTTCAATTCCCCGACTCGGGCTACTGAATGGATTTGTCCTCGGTGATCTCCCAGGGCCGTACCTAGGATTTTTGTTTGCGTTGGCAAACTCCGCACACCTTTTTGGGCTACGTATACTGAGACAGGGTTTCTTTTTCACCCCTACACAGAAGGTTGCCGCTAAGATCTTTAAGGAAAAGAGCTACACTGATGCTTTTTGTTTTAAATTCTCGTGATTTATTATGATACAAACACTTTAAAACAATATTATTTATTTACACTTTATTAATACAAGAATTAAAACCATCTTTAAATGTCAATATTTCTAGTCAAGCTGTCACTTTACTAGTATAGTCTTGTTTTGTTTAACTTTCAGTCCCATTCCTCTCGCTTTTTCATTATTGCTTGTATTTGAATTTCAAAATTTTAACGATTTTACGC
>ERZ1740055.340-NODE-340-length-11821-cov-8.129781_pt1 | contig 11821 bp, 6 predicted proteins | sample MGYA00581747_ERZ1740055 | MGnify/ENA primary metagenome ERZ1740055 (study PRJEB43018, sample SAMN04849739) | marine metagenome | isolation source: floating plastic debris | place: Pacific Ocean | collected 2008-08-28 | study: EMG produced TPA metagenomics assembly...
TTTCACATTTTATCCACGAGCTGGCACAAGTATGCGCTCCTAGAGCGTCTTGTTTCGGTTAAATTGTTGGAAGAAAATTGGAGAAAAGTTTAAAGTGACCTTTTCACTGCGTTGAGTTCGTTTCTTGTGCCTTAGAGACTGGAAAAGTATTAAATGACTTTACCTTTTATTGTTTTGCTTTGTTTGTAGCAAGCTTTGATTGCTTTCTCTCAATGTAAATGCCAAAATAAATGTTCTTCGTTACCCCAGCTTCAATGTATTATTTATATTAACACAAGTTGATTAAAGGCCGTGTTTTATTATATTAGCGGGGGTAAATTTTTGCGGTTTTTAATTTTGCTGGTGTATTTTTTTTTTGCTGAAAATTATTTTTGCGGATCAAGGAGCATCCGCAAAATCCGCAAAAACTATACCCCGCAAAATAAAAGTGTTACACGGTGTTTGGTAATGCTTCCTTTAAAACAATGTTCCGTGGTAGTATTCTCAAATATTAGATGTACGAATGAATTTCTTTAAAAAAACAAAAATAAATATAAGAGCAAAATGAGACGACATGCAGTTACTGCTTCCTACCTGAAGAAGTATTCCCTGTCGTTAAGACGAATCTCTGGTACAAGAGTGTGATAGAATCCTAGCTCTTCTCTTCTCTGGAATATCTTCCGAACCCAAAATTTATGCTTTCGTGGCTCTCTTTTTTCTCTTCTCCTCCGTAAAATAGCAACAACAAGCAAGTAAGATGCAACAAGGTTCGCTATTACATTTACCCGTGCCATTTCAAAAGTGGTTTTCGAGCCAAAATAGGACCTCCACAAGACAACCGCCCGGTAAACGACCGAGACGATTATATGAAAACCACAAACCCGTCCCGGTTGTCTCGGTTGTCCATGTCGTTTCAGAAATATCTGAGAAGATCGAGACGGTCGGGGGCGACCGGGACGATTATATGGAAACCAGGCTTATATATCAAGGTGACAAAAGATATTAGAAACACAAAAAAATACTTTAAGTTAGAAAAACATTGACATTGAAAGCAAGTTATATTTTGTGCATTTTGAAGATAGTTTTGATATATAGATATAGCAGTATTTTTGAAAGAAACTAAAGATTCCAATGCAAATATATTAGAAGTAAGTGTCCCCTTGGTGGGTTGAGAATCAGATTTTAAAGGTTTTGAAGTCAAAGCTGATGCAAGTGATTCAAACTGTAGTTCATTTTACTACCGTGTTATTGTGGATCCATCAATTCAACACTTAGTCAACCAGCACCATCGGTCCATCTATCCATTCACTCATCCCTCCGTCCCTTATCCGTCGAACCAGTAGCGTCCATCATTCGATCCATTTGGCTTAAATTATCGTTCTATCCATCCACCACTTATTTAACCTGTGCATCTCTCTTTCCATTCACTCATCTGTTTTTCTACCATCCTTCTTTCTAACAACATTTATCTATCGAACCATTCACTCATTTATCCATTCATTCATCTGTTTATCTATCGTGCTTCTGAACAACATCCATTGATCTATTTACGCCTAATGAACTGCTTCTTACCAGAATCATCCATCAATTTATTTAATCATCTATACATCTATCTTCCAATTAACCAGGATTATCCATCAATCTATTCACACTCCTACCTTTTCGACCATCCATTGATTCATAATTTATCTTAACAACATCATCCATTAATCCATTTACTCATTCATCCATGCAACACCAATCTAACCGATATCATCAATAAACCACTTATCTTACAAAAATCATCCATCCATCTATCTCCCATCTATGTAATGAACACCATCAATTTATCTGTTCGTCCGCCCATCCATATCAGTGTAACGGCTGTCCTCTGCTGCTTTTACTGAGCAGGTCAGAATTAAGGAGGAATACCCAATAGCAGCGTGGTCTCAGTGCCCATTTTAGTGGTTGTAAGTACATTAAACTGGAACGGATATCTATATTAGTCAAACATAGTAACTGCCTTATTGTGATCCTCTCTTAGTATAATTCGCAAACCACAAAATATTTGGTATCCTGAACTTTTGTCTGTCTGTCGAGACAGATGATGATGATGATGATATTGATAACTAATGGTAACGACAATATGAAAAAGGTGATAATAATATTATCTTGTTTAAAGGAAGGCTGCGACCTTTTCAGCAGGATAGAATTGTATCACTTGTACATGTTTACAATATTAATTTTTAATTAAATGCTCATTGAGGACAAAGGCACGCCATAACAATTGTTCATAACCGTGTTTTTACTGACAATTCTGCGGATTCTTTTAAGTATCCCATAAAAGATTGAGAGAATAGGTGGCCAAACCAACAATCCTAGAATGTCCGCGTCCTTCGATACCAATGAAGGACCACAGGAATTGTTCATAACCGTGTTTTTGTTGACAATTTTGAGCGTTTTTCAAAGTATCCCAAAAAAAATGAAACTGATTAGGCCGGCTAACAAAACCAACAATCCTACCTTGTCTATGTCCATTGATACCAATGATAGACTATAGCAATTGTTCATAACCGTGTTCTTACCGACAATGGTGCGAGTTTTTCTAAGTATTCCATAAAAGATTGATAGATTAGGCGACCAAACCAGCATTCCTAACTTGTTCATGGACGGTGAGACGCACGAGTATTCAACAGGCTTACCAGTGACCGGAAGCGTCCCGCTCAACACTTTAAACCTTCACTATACGGTTGGTGTAGTTGTTGTGATTGGATTATGGCGTTTTAATCTAGTTCAAATTTTGTTTTTCCATTTATATTTTATTCAATATAATTTTCATACTCTTAAACAAAGGAAAATAGAATTTTAACTATAATTTAAATATAGTTGAACTCAATGTCATAAAGAAACCCCAACTGACATATTCATGGCTGACGTAAATAAGTTTTATTAAGTTTGATAAATGTGATAACACCTGTTTATTGTACCATGTGTTTAAGCACATGCCCACCAGTCCAAAGGCGCGACGATTGCAGCCTGTGGAACGATCTTGCATACAACTGTTGCGTTCCTACAAATGTTTTTCATAACACCATAGGCACAAGAATACAACACTTAACTGAAATATTCATGAGTGATGACCAGCTGTTAAAACTTTTAATTCTAAATATTTTTGAGCCTGTTAATTAAACCTAAGGTGTTCAGACGCCAATGCTGCTGCAGTTGAAGTGGAGATTACGAAAATGTCGGTCATATTCAATCGTGTTTTTAAAAGTTTTTGCCGCAATATCAAATCTGTATTCAAATACTTTCCGTGCCGAAGATAAATTTTAAAATTGTTTGTATAAAGGTTCCGTTTGATTTATTGCAATATCGTTGTAAAACTTAAGAATACATAAAGTATTTTAATGATAACAAAATAGGTGTGATGTAAGGTAAGAGAAATGAAACGTTTAAAAATTTAGCGTAATATTCGCTTTTCTTCAAACACAATTAATTGCTCTCTAAGTAAATATCTGAATTATACCAACATATTCTCATGACATTAGGCTCAAAAAAATTTCTGATATTACTAAAAGAACAAATTCCAAATGCTAAAAAAAGTGTTTGTCGCAACTGCATAAACTTGTTTTCTTATCAGTATGAGCAAACTTTGTAAATGAAAAAATCAGGTTTTATTGTATAATCTGTTTGTTGAAAAATATATTAAAAAGCAGCTGAAAATTTGCGATCTCTTTGTGCTGTGTAAATTATCTAAGTCTTCCCATGGATTAAAATCTTAAAAGTAATTTATTACACAACAAAAGATAAAACAGCACGCCTAATAATTGAATACTGGAAAATATTCATTGGAATCTATTACATATCGACATATATTACATGTCATGAAACAAAGAGTAAACGACAATTTGTGTGGTTTAAAGTAATAAATCATTTAGGTTTTTTTGCATGTTGGATAAGCTGTCTCATTAGATAGGGTTTTCACTTATACCTGCAAATATCTTTTGATATCTGATACCACTAAAAAGTTTAAAAACCATTTGTTACTCTACGTTATTATTCGTAATAATTTGTTTCTGAAGTAGGATTGTTCTTCCATAGAAGCATCGTAGTTACATTTCTTGCTTAGGATATTGTTAAGGACATGTTTTAACATACAAAACATTGAAAATAATTTAAATAAACAATGTATATATGTTTGACACAAAGATTTCAGTCATTGTTTCCAGAAGAGCAAACAATGGAGGCAGTTGTCAGTTGGGTGTTTAGTGCATCTTACATTGCTTTTTATTCAAAGGCACAATGTCGGTGCTTACAATAAAGATCGATTTTCTCACTTTGCAGCTCAAACGAATTATCAAAGTAGAACAGCTGCACAAAGCCTTATCCAAACGAGAAGAAAACTCGTTTGACTGAAGTTTGCTTGGTTTTGTTTTTAAGTCGCTTAGGAAAAGCTTTCCATAGCCTGCTGAACTTACAAAAGACTTGTGATTGAATAGTCGAATAATACAAGAAGTTTGTAGTCAAAAGCTGAACAAGCAGATTAGATCAGATTTACTAACATAACAACACATAATGGATGGCTGTCTTAAAAATTTTTGAGCTATGTTCTGTAAGAAAGTTTTAAAATGTTTTCTCTGTTTAAACAGCAGTATTATATGTGTTCACGTTAGTTGCCCTTAATAAAAATAGAACAAGCACAATTTCAAAAAACTCTTGAAATTAAAGCAGTTTTCAAAGGAAAGTTTGATGTTTACAACCGCCGCTGATAAAATTATCCAAAACTTTGCATCATTGCTGAATGAAAAAAGAGCGATTTTTTTTTTATTAGTATGTTATCTATAGTCTTTATTTATCATCGAGGCTATCAACAAATAAATTGTCTTATTCTAATTGCTGAGCTTACCGTTTTTGGAATGATTGGGTTCTAGAATACTGAACTATCTTGTTATTTTGTTCTCTGTTTAGCTTTCTAAATGATTCAGAGTTTCTTAAGATATGAAATAATTCTTGTTTAATTTTGAAGCAGCGATTGTGGCGCGTTGCGTTTGTTTACTAAAGACGCCCACACGCACATTTCTGACACAACTTATGCGACATTTTTTCTATTTTCTCTCGTTAGTGCGAATTAGAAAAGCAAAAAGACATATTGATTCAACAGCTTCAATTTCCGCTCCATTCTTTAAGGTTTAGAATATTATTGAAAAACAGGATGTACAAAGTAATCTAGTTTTGTTCTTTAGAATTACATTTCTCATACTCTAATTAAAAATTTTCTTTGCGATTGAAGCCATAAGAAAGGTTGACGTAGATTTTGCTCTAAGTGTTAAAGAGTTTCATAATTTCCGTCAAGTTCTGTCTAAACTTTGGTTTTGAATACACGTTTAGAAACATTCAATTTTTATCGCTGTCAAAAACTAGAAATAACTCTTTGCTTCTGGGAAAGGTAAAGACAGCTTTTAAAAAGATCAAAAGATTGGCGCAGTTTCGGCTTTTTAGAGTTTATCGCATTTTATTGTGTTGTCTACTTATGTACGAAAACGAAATAGTCCGGATATCCTGCATTTTTAGAGAATTAGAACAGCTGCCTTTTATCCACGATGAACTTATTTTTGTTTTGAAAAGCCTGTAGTAATTATGTGTAATATTTAATTTAGCTATTCTTTTTTACGCTCATAATTTCAGGTTTTATCTTGTAGCACTATTCTTAATTGAAAAAGAAACAGGCGCGTGTCGAGTTTTTAGAGAAGGAATTTTTTTAGCCAAAGTTTTGAAAAATTTTCCCCCTTATATTCCAGAAATTCAAACAGGAATTTTTATTTCAAAACACAATCAAATATATCCGGGCGTCAATATTTTTGGTCATGTGACTAATAAGGACAGCCAGACAGCTGCTTAAAGCGAAAATTATTTTGATGGGAAAATGCACCTGCGTTTTTTAAAATAAATACTTCATCAATAACTTTATGAAAGCGCATCACAGTGCGCTCTGCATAAAGTACTCTGAAGCGGATGTATCTAGCTCTAAACAAATAGAACTCGTTTTTCAATTTACTACATAAATGAACCAAACAACAAGGGCCGCCTAAATAGGGTGTGCACGACGCCTTTTGCCTTAAAAAGTAAAGCGCTTCTCTGTGAGTTCAAATTTTCATCTAGTTGTAATGATGTTTGTTGTCGAGATTAAAACAACGGTTCTGTCAACTAGAAAGAACTAAACAGATATCAAAATTGTAAACCTCCGGAAGGCTGTCTTATTGAAGCGAGTATGGCACGTGCAATAAATGACAGCATTTTCCCAAAAAACTTGTAAACAATCGGGCAGATGTTTGGAGCATAATCATTCACTTGAATAGCAGAATTGATGGTTGTTATAAGCAGTCAAATCTGAAAGGCATAAAACAAAGAGGAAAAAGGTGAGTGATGAGTGAACTCATAAGCGCCAAGGACTTTCTTTTTAGAGAAAAAAAGAACAATATCTCTTAGCTTGTCGCATGTTGATTTCAACTTAAATACACAACTGAGTTTAATTTTTGACAAAATTTAAACAGTTGGATCAGGTGGTGAGCTAACTAGCACGAAGTGGGAAGAGAGAATTGTTGGGAAATGAGATAAGGTCGCTAAAAGGCAAAGCTTTCATGCAGATTCATTGCTTACTCATAAACTAGAGTACAGGTGCATCGCCAAACTTAGCATAACAATAGCCTAGATATAAATGTAAAAACAAAAATTGATAGCGGAAAATATTTCATAATTAATTGGAGTAGGCCAGCGGAAACGAGATAGTGAGCGACAAATTTGTTCAGTCTTCGAAGCTTTACCCAGTGTTAACAGGTAAGTTTACTTCTTACGATGAAGTCAGTTTCTTGTTAGTTCTTGGAGAACAGAAAAGAACAAGAAAAAGCAAGTCGTTCAAAAGAAACCTTGAAGATTCTCTCTGGACGTCATAAAGCTTGAGGGCATGGGGTCGAGGCTAGACTGAGAGTATGGAATTGTCACAGTCGGTCGAACACGGCGCTTTTCGTGCAAGTTCAGTGCTTAACACTACCGGGTAACGTCGGGAACTACCCCACAGATATTCGACTTGTTCAGAGTCATACTATGGAGTTGTTTACCGGAAACAGGGGCTGAGGGCAACCCTTTCTGGGAATGGATGAGTTCAATTTTTCACTCGGAGACGTGGTTCTGGCAGAGTGGGAAGATAAATTGTTCTACGCCAAAATTCAGAAAATCGACAATCATGATCAGAAATGTGTTCTTATTTTCGACGATGATTCAGTAGAAGAGTGTCCGTTTTCGAGGATTCACAGTGGTTCGTCCTTAATTTATAAAGTTTTGTTTCTTCATTCAATTCATTTATTGCCAAAAGCAACTGAATAAATGCATGTAATACATGTATACATCGTTAGTTTGAGCACACTTTTTCGCTTTTTCAACTTGCTTAAAGATTTAATCAAGGAAGTTCCTCAAAGGAAAATTTGCATGATAGCTGAAGAAGAGAGAAAGTTGTATATATTTAAATAAACTTCTCTTTGTCATTTCAGTGACTGAGACCACGGCAGAAATTGTTTGTATTATCTGCAAGGACGGTTCTTCGTCTCGACCTAACGAGATTGTACTATGTGACAAGTGTGGGATAGGTAAGTTGATTTTTTTGTCGTATTTCCTCAATGTTAAAGGTGTTTGAATTGGCTTCAGCGAACAAGCATTATTTATTCTTAATATGAATGTGTCTTATTTCCATTTGTTTTTGGACTGAATTTTAAAGAACCGGCCATTACAAACAAGAAATTGATTTTGTGCCACCTGCTTCAAGCTATCTGTTGTTCTGTTCGACTGAAAGACAGGTATTCTTACAAAGATGAATTCAACACGGACATAACTTAGAATATTCTCAACATGTCTTTGATTTCACTTTCGGCGTCTGAAGAGGAAAAATTATTTCATCAGAGAAAACAATTTACTTCATTTAAACAGAAAATTTGTGTTTATTTCTGCTAATCACCCGAATGCCGTGATCGCATTTACGGCAAAATGTACGCTGTATTGTGACTTTAAAATTACGTTCAATGAATTCAAAACTTGGCGAACTATTGCAAATAGATTTTACTCAGCACCATCTTATTGAGAACCGGGAAAAAATATACTATAAGTAGCGATATTATTCGGGTGAATGAAGATAGAGATTAAATGATAGACCTTGACGAGCGGATACGATAAGAAATAAATGATACACCACATTATGCGCGGATATTCAAGGGAATTCTTCATTTAAGCGAATATTGACTTTGGTTAGTAAAAGGTAGGCAAACCAAAATTGTTCAGTTTCTATGGCCGAAGTCTACTTCACTGATAGAATCCAGCTCCTAGCATCGGTTGCCGAGATACGCCAATCCTTTGTTGGAAATTTGTAGTCAATGTTTTAACGAAAAACAAAGGAATTTCGTACAGGTAATCTCTCGTGTTAAATGACACATTCGTAGCTAAAGTCCAAGTTTAGGTTAGCTACTTACAGATTCAAACAAAATGATCGTTACAAATTCTCACAATTCAGCATCCTGGCAATAAATAGGGTGATCAGTTACTTTTCGGGAGATTAGCTTAACTTGGTTCAGTAGGGAAAGTTTTTCTACTTGCTCATTTCAACAAGTCAGTAAATCTTGTAGAATTATAATATTAGTTGTATTGCTAACCAATTTGCCTCGAAGCTTTAGCATAGGAAATTAAAAGGGAACTCAAGAAAGTGATGAGCGTTTAATTTGTTCCTCGATATTACTGACATTACTTTCATTGATTTCCGACAAGTTTGCACGTAGAATTAATGTCGTCGTTTACTAACTGAAATCGCGATTTCAGGTAATTTTCTGAGGTTTGAGTATAAGGCAAGGCCTTCAGTTGCACAATGAAACATCAAAATGGAGACTTTATGCGCTAGACAGTTATAACAATCTTTCAGTATAACTGTGTGAAACCATAGCATTCTAACACCCCGGTCGGATAATTTGATTAGCTTTTCTGTTCTCCTGTAGGGGGTAAAACCCCAACCGACTAAAAGTTATGAGTCCTTCCTATTAGAACGCGATAATCTTTCAAATAAAAATTAACAAACGAAAAAAAACCCTCTCCATTATGTTGATAAGAAAAATTGTAATGTTGTGTTTTTGCAACATTTCGACTCATATTACTTGACTTATCATTGAACGCAATCATTGTTTTAGCTGAAGCTAAAATATTTTTCGGAGGGAGAAAGTAAACAGTGAGTTAGGCATGTATTTTTGATTAAATCCGTTTATTTTCTCATGTGGAAGATTCTTACTAAAAAGCGCACAGGACGCCAGCTTAAAAAGCTTTTTGCAACAATTTCACAGGGTTGAATCACAGTTGGTAAGAAATACCAATCGATGAATGCACCTGCAAAGTCTAAAATAAGTGAACTTCATGGATTTTAAAAGACCAAAAGTGATATATTCTTTTCCTATCGAATTAGATTAAAATTTAACACAAACATGAATGATTAACTCGGAGCAGCTGTTGGTTTGCGTTATGGTTCAATTGTTTTAAAAGTGTAATTTGCGATGTGAAATAACTGTTGCATCCAAGCCGATTATGTCGTCCATCTTTAGCTTGGAGATGCAATATAACGAGTTCCATTTCTGAGAACTTATCTCACTCCCAATTGTCAGTCTGTAGATTCGCAAGGAAGTTTTTTGTCAGCTAGAAATTGGTCTCTTGCCAATTTGTTGACTCTACGATCTGCTAGTAATTGGTATGGCGGGAAAAATCTAAAATATTCAATTTTTTTTTTCAAAAAGTTGTACTATTCAAGTATTTAAGTCTAGCAGCTAAGCACTTGGTTTAGAAACGACCAAAAACAATATTTCGACTTATGTTTATGCAATGGCGAAGAACTTTTGTAAAAAAAATTGCTGACGACTTAATTTCCAGTAAATCAACACAGTGCTTATAACTTATATTTTGCATGCAAAGCGCTTTATTGCTTTTAATCTGTACTATATATAACATGAACAACAGGACCATCATTTTCTGAGTTCCTTGTCTCCGCCTGTATTTATATATTCTATATATAAAGGTCATTTTAAACTCCTTAGGAACTTTGCAAAATCATCAGTAAAAGTTGAAATTTATAAAGAACGATCATTTTTATTTCTCGTCCGGGTCAAGTCGTTACAATGCATGATCGCATTATAAAGAAAATCTTTGGGTAAAAACACACACCATAGTAGATTAGAGCTGAATCATAGAGCTAGATCAACAAATACTGCCTTAAATATCCATCGACCTATACATACACCATATAGACAAAAGCTATAGTCCGTTTTAAAAAAATATATTTAAAATTCAAAATGAAGAAATCCTGGAATCTTTGGTCTTGTTTCTTGGTCAATTGCCGTATAATATTATACATTGTATATTCTTGTAATCGGTATGCCTTTTGGAAAACATTAAATTTTACTGGGGCGCAGTTATTTTTGATTTTATGCCTACCGGCCTAAAAACGATTGCCCTTAATGTCGGTACATCCTCCAACTATGAAAAAATTAGACTTTTTAAAAAAAAGACAAATATTTGCCATTCTAAAAGTTAAAAAAACAATTATGAAAGAATTAGACTCGTTAAAAAATGACAAATATTTGCCATTCTAAAAGTAAAAAAAAAGAATTTGTTCCGAACAAAATTATGAACTTTAAACTTTACTGATCTGTTCAGTCATATCGAACTCTAGTCTGGGTTTCCTTTTTGCTTGCTCTCAATTTTTGGCAAATCTCACTTTCAGTTAATTTTGATAAAAAAAAAACTAAAAAGGCGGTCGATATTAAAAATTACATCATATCGTAGGTTGATATTATATTGACGTTTTGAAATATGCAAATTTAGCAAAATACGTATCCTTTATTCTCTAAAGCAGTTGGTTTAGTTGTGTAACCGAATTAATACCGAGAGGCATTCGCTTCTGTTTACTAATGTTGTTGCTAAATGATTTTTCAATTCCTTTTTGTGGCTGGCAAATTTGTGCTATATAAATTCTTAGATGCCAGACTGCTTATCTCCGTCTTTATAATATCTTAGTGTTGAGCGGATGAAATTTTTTGATTCTCCACAAAAATCAACGCCCTGTAAGAGCTTTTTACTAGCATAAAGCTGATTCAACTATAGTGATAAAGAAGACCCCGGGAATGTTTAAATCCTGGCAGAGCTGGCCGTATCACGAGTGTTTGCTCATTGCTGAAACACATGGCGACAATCTCTAATAGCGCGAGCAACCCCGCCCGTTCGGTTCATTTTAAAACTTATAGTTATAAACGAAACCTTTAACTCTTGACCGTGTTGACAGCTATGTTCGCATATATGTTCTTTCAGTTTGTGTCGTGAAGTGAAATACAATTTTATATCTTTTTAAAGCCTAAAATTGAAAATTAAATGCACAAGAAAGAGTTTACTTGAGTCAGTCACTGAATCACTAGATTTCCTGACTCTGGTGTTGAACTCTGTTAGTATGATTAATCTAATGATGTTGTCCGTTAACAGCATGATACAAAACCATACGAATATACGCAACTGCTCCAAACTCTTTATATCTCTGATGATGCTGTAGAACGGCGAAAGCTAAGATTTTATAGACTTAAAAAGTTTTAAAAGTTATTATAATAATACCGTATTTTCCATAGCTCGGCCTTATCATTTAGGGTAAGTAGAATAACAAGAATAACAAGAAAACAAAAAAGAAAAATGTGAGAAGACAAACTTTTTCAAGTCTTACTAGACGTCTTGCAAGTTCTTGCGACTAATTAAATTTGGGCGATGACAAAAACCTCGTAGAGGAACGGTGTGGAGTGTCTCACTT
>ERZ1740055.341-NODE-341-length-11819-cov-7.187861_pt1 | contig 11819 bp, 4 predicted proteins | sample MGYA00581747_ERZ1740055 | MGnify/ENA primary metagenome ERZ1740055 (study PRJEB43018, sample SAMN04849739) | marine metagenome | isolation source: floating plastic debris | place: Pacific Ocean | collected 2008-08-28 | study: EMG produced TPA metagenomics assembly...
CCTCTTGCCCTTCACTTCAAACTCCAATGCTTTTCTCAAAGCATGCCCATCATCCTTCCTCAACACATGCCCGTACCATGCATCTCACTCATTCACCTTTGCCATCTGAACCACTGTTTCCTAGAGGACCTAATGGAGATGTTGGGATTGAAGGAAGTTTATTTCATACTAATTTTATGTAATACTCAATTATCTTTTAATTCTTTCATTGCATTGTTTTATATTTTTGTAGAATAATATGGGATCTCATCAAGGAAAAACTTATCTTGCCTTTTCTTGATGTGGAGCTTAGATCTTTTGATCTTAGTATACAAAACAGAGATGCAACAAACGATCAAGGTAGTTCTGAATTTCAGAATAACAATAGTGTAAACCGTCCAAATTTTACTGGGAGTTGCCAAATATTTGGTATATAATCTAGAAGAGCAATAAATATTTTTCATACCATTGTTTAAAAACCCATGATAACTGTAAATGGTATAATTTTTATATGATAATTGTGGTTCAAATTTAATCTTTGGTTTAAATTTTTTTAAACCAAAGATTAAAAAACGAAGAAAATACAACGAAAGGAGAAAATGTTTTCATTCGATTCAAAATAGATAAAACTAAAAAAAAAGTTGGAAAATTTTAAACTGGTTTGAAAATTATAAACTGGTTGGCAAATCTTAAACTGACTTGAAAAATTCAAACCAAAGGTAAAATTTGAACCACAACATATATACTAAATCAATCATAATAATATACAGCATGCAGTAACTGCTAGCATTAATTTTAGTATCAGGTTGTGATTAGGAAGTTGTGATTAGGAGCAGGCATGTAGCACAGTTGGTACAAGTGCACTGCCTTCGATTCTGTGCTGGAGGTCCCTAGTTTGATTCTCAGTGCCTCCAACATCTGTTCCAACTTTCCTATGATCTGTGTGGCTGTACTGTAGCTTTAAATTCCCGTAAAATGGAGCACAGACAGAGGGAGGGGGTATTAAGGACACACCGTTGGCTGCCATTGATAACAATTCTATGAACTGACGAAACTACCAATGTTAGATGAAGAAACCTTAATCTTTACCTTTTTATCACAACCTCTTTTCACATTCTAGTTCATTAAAGCACAAAAAGTACAGTAATATGACAATTTTTATACCTGTATAGAAAAAAATCTGAACGGTACCTTGCTTAATTTGTGTACAAAACTGCTTTCGAAATGCATAAAATATTATTTCAGATTTTTGACTGCTTTTAAAAGCTTTTAGAGTCAAGTGAAAACTCTCTCTATATATAATTTTTGGGGTGTGGAAGCTAGGTGCTTATTACCTTTGAAATGTTTGTGTTTCATTTAGAATATGATCAGTGTGAATAAGTTTTATAGTTTTTGGCTCATAAATTCCGTTGTATATCAAACGCTTATGACATTCAACATATGAACTCAGTTTAATGACCTTGCTCTCCATGAGTTCTCGTAGCTTGGTGGACAGAGCAGCTGTTCAGTGTTTGGGAGGTCATCAGGGTTCAAATTCTATTGGGGATTCAGATTTTTTGCCACACTTGTTTCATGTTGATTAATTCACCTTTCATGCTTATGATATTTCTTTTATCCAATTGTGTGATAATAATTTGTGAAACTGTACAATGCGTGATTTAAAAAGCATTTATTAATTACTGTAAAGATAAATAATCCATATGAAAAATTTCAAGTTTTTAAAATTTCATCACTTTATTTAAAAACATTCTTATGAATTATAATTGAACAAAAAAATATATAACAAATGATGTTTAGCAATACTTTTTCACTGAAAGTTTAAAGGTCAGCTCTGCTAATACATTTTTAGGTATTTTTAAACTGGATCAAAAGACCTTTCCAAATATTTTAAACTCTTGAAGCACTCACTAACACAGCCAAATTGGATTGTTTAATTTATGAAATGTTGTACACCCAATTGTAAAAATCCATTGCTCAACATCCAATCAGACTCTATAAAAGCTAAACTGTACCCATGAGGATATAAATTTATTTATATTAACATTTTGTCAAGTTTAAAGATTGTTTTCATATAAGTTATTTGCATATTTACTGACAGTTGAGAATGACCACAAGAAGTGGTTGAAATGTACACTAGTGTTTAGCATTTATTTTTCTATGTACTTATTTTAAAAAGGCTTTATTATAGGATCAACTTTATAATTATAATATAACAAAAGTTATTATGTATGTAAATATATATCTTTAAACTAAATTTTAATCTAGAGCAATGTATATATCTTACAAATAAATTACTCTAGATAAATTATTTAATCAAAGCTTACTTATTATTTTATTAATCTGTTTAATATTTTACAGTTACTATTGATGCAGCCAATGCTATTAAGCAATGTAATGTTGGAATTAAATGTGCAACAATTACACCTGATGAAAAAAGAGTTGAAGGTAAAGTCTTTTATCAATGTCTGATAAGCACCTGGGGCCTGATGTAACTGACTTTATGGCTCAGGTCTTTGGCAATAAGCTGAAACTTTTAGGTCATCAAATCGTGGCAGACACAAGTTTGAGTCACTCATCAACCAGGCCATAGCTAGCCCCCAAGTAAAATAGAAAGAATTAGTCCCAGTCTCAGTATTTCTGTTGATTTTATCATTTGTATAATTATTTATTTAATTAATGAATTATGATAGTTGTAACTTTTTTAGTTTTTTCATCTTTTTTTTCTTTATTTATTTTTTTATGATGTCTGACTGCGGGTGGTGGCCCGATTTTGGAAACACTAATTCAAAAATTGCATGACCCCCACACCTAGCCAAGTTTTTGTTCCCCCTATAGCATTCAATTTTTGGATAACCCCCTTAAAAATAACTTCTCCCATAATTTACCTTTTTTAATATTAATGATTTATTTATTCGTACATATTATGAAAACATTGTATATACAATCTCTATTTTTATTACAGAGAGCCCTTCTAAAACACAAATCAAAAGAAAAACAAGTTAATTTCTGATGGGTGTCCCAGAATGTATGGTATTTGACCTCTCATTGGCCTCATTCAATTGTTGATTGCAAAAAAACGAAATATTTTTAATAACCTTTTTCACAGAGTCAATGGCATATTGCATTTGTTATATCCATGCGTTATTGTCACTTTCTTCCATTTCATCCAATGTGATTTGTTTTTGCCTTCTTACTTTCTGTTCCCTTATCTTTTACTCACTTTTCCTTTTAAATTCCAGCACTTTAAGGTGCTGAAAGAAATCTACCACAAACTGCATTGAAACTTTGGGAATAATCTTCAAAGCAAAAGAGCCAGTTAGTTCCAAATAAAGAGTGTGGAATTATTGTATTGTATTACATCAGTTTTAGTTTCAGTGTAATACAGATCGAATTTAAAGAAACTGAATTGATGAAGATCACACAGCAATAGAAGCAGTAGCACAACTTTTTCAACGTACTGTAAAAGGTAGCCTTTGGGTTATTCAAAGGTACAAGACTAGAAATAGGGTTGTCTTAGGACATCAGTCCAATATGCAAGACTAGAAATATTGTGGTCTTTGAACATCATTCCGAGGTACATTAGAGTTGAGACATCATTCCAGGGTGCAATACTAGAGGGTGGTCTTGGGACATGCTTTGAAGGTGCTGGACTGGAAATAAGGAGGTCCTGGGACATCATTTTAAGGACGTGCAAGACTAGAAATAAAGCGGTCTTTGGACATCATCCCAAGGTCAAGACTAAAAAAAAGGTGGTCTTGGAACATCATTCCAGGGTGCAAGACTAGCAATAAGGTGGTCCTGGGGCATCATTCCCAGATGCAATCTTGACTAGAAATAAGGCAGTCTTTGGACATCATCCCAAGATCCAGAACTAGAAGAATGGTGGACTTGGGACATCATGCCAAGGTCAAATACTAGAAAAAAGGTGGACTCAGAACATCATAGGAGGGTGCTAAACTAGAAATATGGTGATCCTGGGACATTGTTCCAAGGTGCAATCTTGACTAGAAATAAGGTGGTCTTTGGACATCATCCCAACGTCCAAGACTAGAAAAAAGGTGAACTTGGGACATCATGCCAAGGTGCAAGACTATAAATAAGGTGGTCTTGGGACATTGCTTCAATCCAAGGTGCTAGACTGGAACTTAGGTGGCTTTGGGTCATCATCTCAAGGTCCAATACTGAAAGAAAAAGGTGGACTTGGGACGTTATGGGAGGGTACAAGGCTAGAAATAAGTTGGTCTTGGGACATCGTTTCAAGGTGCTAAACTGGAAATATGGTAGTCCTGGGACATCATTCCAGGGTGCAAGACTAGAAAATGGTGGTCTTGGGACGTAATTCCAAGGTGCTAGACTGAAAATAAGGTGGTCCTGGAACATTACAAGGGGCAAGACTAGAAATAATGTGGTTTTGGGACACCATTCCAAGGTGCAAGATTAGAAATCAGGGGGTCTTGGGACATCATTCCTAGGTGTAAGACTAGAAATAAGGAGGTCTTGGGACATCTCTCCACCACGCTTTGTGTCTAGTGTTCCAGAGAAGCCTTATTTATTGTAAGGAATCCCCATTTTTGGGACTAACCCTGTGTTATCCAAATTTTTTTTAACGACTGCAGTCTTTAGTGATCATTATTGACAGTAAATTAGTTGAAAGTAGTGGTATTTTTGAAAAACAGTTATCCTATTATTAAAACATTTGCAACATAGCTCTTTCTTTCCCACTTTCTCTTCCTGTTTTGATGACTTTTTGAAACTGAGCAAACGGATCACTTATATACATGTGCTAGTCATATGACTGTGTGAAGCATTCTATTATAATTACTGTGCTGAACAGTGTTACAATATTAATCTCAGATAAATATTCAACTGTTGTCTAAAACAAAGTCCTTTTTTTGTAGAGTTCAAGTTAAAAAAGATGTACAAGTCTCCAAATGGTACAATTAGGAATATTCTTGGAGGAACTGTGTTTAGAGAAGCAATCATTTGCAAGAACATTCCACGACTTGTAACAGGTTTGTATCACAAACTAATAATAATTATTAGATAATCATACTATTTTTCAGGTTATATTAATTTTAAAAATGTGCAACATGCAAAATGTAAGAAATATATCAATCTTTTTGTGTAGAAAACAAATATTCGTTTACAGTATTGAATATATATGCTGTGAATCTGGAATAATGTCAAAAGTAGCTGGCTCAGTCAGCTAATCTGCCAGGTTACTAGGTATTTCCACTAAAGATGGAGGAAACTGTTTGAGCTTTCACGTTTCATTAATGGTTAAAGCATTCAGTTGTAGATGGCCCCTTCATCCTTACTCTTCCTTTCCTAGACCAGCTGTCACATCAGTGGTTTAAATGCCTTAATTTATAAATAACAGCAAGTTTATTGATAACTGGAAAATGCAACATAAGTAATTGATATTAAATTTTTAGATATTATTTTAGTACAAAAAATTGAAAATTTTTGTTACAGGATGGACCAAGCCCATAATTATTGGACGTCATGCACATGCTGACCAGGTAAGTTAAAAAGTCAAAAAAAAGAGTCAGAATTATAATAGAATTATAATTACTGTATATTGTGCGATCTGTCTTAGTAGCCAAACCTAATCACGTTACTCTTATCGCTACGAATTGGTGTACTTATTGTTACCTAGAAGCATTTTTTGCATAAAATTATTAATTTGCAAAAGTATTTAATGAGCTGAGTGGGTATGTTTGGTTTTCCAAGCTAAACTTATTGTTATGATCATAATGTTCACAAGTAACATTTTTGTGTTCTTAAAGTTGAAATATTGTAAAAAGAGAGCTTGACTGTTATGCTTTACTTATTTATCTAATAAAGAAAAAACAATACATTTTGGTGGGAGGGTGCTTTGGGAGTGAAGGATATTTCGTACCATAGGTCTGTCCATGTTGCTGATGGGAGCTTCAAAAACTATGAAGGCAACAAACAATTGAAACTTCTTGATGAGGAGGCAATGAGCAAAGATGTTTTGGCATGAAGCAAGCCTCCAGAGGAAGTGGACCACAAGTTCTAATGGCCTGGAAAGCATGGAACCTTGAGGAGAATCTAGATGAAGAGTTGCCATTGATAAAGATTAGGGTGGTTCCTTGGTGATTGTTATGGTACAACACGTTTCTTCCGAAATGGAAGAAAAACGTCACAATTGTGCTCGTCCAGTAATTTTCTTCCAATACCCACACCTGGTCAATAATGGCAACTAGCTAGTCTTTTGCCTTGAGGAATTTTGCACTAGTGTTAAATAGATTCTCAACGTTTTACTTTTTTTTAATTTGTGGAGGGGCTTTGCATTCTTGTGTCTGCTAACTGAGCCGGTGCATCATTTAGTTTGTTGATGGTCACTGAAGCAATGTTTCTGAAATCAGGGTTGTAGGAGAGGGGATTCATGCCACTACAAACACTCCCAGAAGAGTTTGATTTCACAGGCAAAAACCCCCATCCTCAGAAGTAACGATGTCTGTTTTTGACCTCACATGTGGGATCTTCTTTTAGGACCATTGTGTACATCCTGCAGTCCTGAGGGCATCAACTGGTATTTTAGAAGCCCGGATAAACGGTGCAACATTGCGCGCATTATTGCGTGCAATGGCTGAATTGCATCGTGTTTCCACCCCAAAATTTGTTAAACGCAGCAGTAGAATCTCGTCCTACTTCTGCAATATTGCGCGCAATGTTGCACCGTGTATCCAGACCTTAAGTCTGTGTTCAATGCAATCTATTTAATTGTATATCAATCAGAGTTTGTTGTTCAATTTTCAGTACAAAGCGACAGATGTAATTGTACCAGGACCTGGAAAGATGGAACTTGTGTATACCCCTCTTGATGGCAGTGAACCAGTTAAATACACAGTACACAACTTCCATGGTGCAGGCGTCTGCATGGGAATGTTCAATACAGATGATGTAAGAATTGCCTAGTCATAATAATAAATATAACATACCATATGTATACTTTAAACACAAACAATTAAAAGACACATTGAAATGATCTTTGTAACATTTGTATTCACCTTTTCAACCAGTTACTGTACAGTGTACCAACAAAGTTAAACACTTTCATATTTACTGTTACTTGTTCCCCATTACAACGAACAATAACAAGTACATATTGTTCATTAACTGAGCCACATACTTCGGATTGCTTTTTCTGCTACTTTTTTGTTTTTCTTCAACAGTCTATCCGTGACTTTGCCCACAGCTCTTTCCAGTACGCTCTCAGGAAGGGTTATCCACTATATATGAGGTACAGGAGACATAGTTAATACAAACCAAGTCGTCTCTATAATCTAAATTACTTGTAGGAATTATAATATATGGCGCTTATATATGGATTCTGTTTAAGGGATTAAAGTCTTTGTTCCAGCTAGACGGCACTAGAACTAAGTTAAGTCAGATTAGCCAACACCAGACACTAAAATTCGTTTTGATAAAGCTAGATGGACTTCAATAAATTAATGATTGTAAAGTTGTCCATGGATACAATACAGCGGCTTTCTGGTGTTCATAATCTTAGGACACACACATGATTTTAACAAATCAAGGCCGGGACAATTATGTGATCAACTCTGCAAGTATCATAAAGGAGCTGATGATTTGAGCATAAACTTAAATTGACTCCAAGGACGATCAAGAATCGTCTTCTAGATGCTTACAACAATGATGCCCAACCTTGAACCTCAAGACGGTCTATTACGCTACATGCGATCCTGTTAGAATTATTCATTTGGTGCTCTCAAACTTATTAATAATTCAGCAAGAGAAATTATAACCGTGACCATGGTGTGGAAATTTGATCTTAATTAGTATGTATTTTTACGATTTTATTTCTTCGTTTACACCTTAGTTTTAGTTTTGATTGAGAAGATATATCAAATACGAGAGACAGTGTTCATCACATTTCCAAACACTTCGAATTTCGTCAAAAATACTCCGCTACGCGTCATACTTTAAACTCTCTTCTCGGTGTTTGGAAATTTGGAAATTTTTTGGAAATTTGATATAATATTACTTCAAAACCATTAAAATAACAAACCAAGTGCTCGCACTAAGCCTTTGTGCAACAAATTCGCAATTGCTCTGGGAAAAGCTGACGCTAGAAACATTAAATTTTTTATTCTGTTTGTGATCATTACCCCACATTTCAACCATAAAGATCACTAGATCACATTAGATCGGCGTTTGTTTCTTCTATATTTGCACCATTTGATAAACTGTATATTCTTAGTTTTATTTGTAATCCTTACTTTGTTTATTAGCACAAAGAACACAATTCTGAAGGTTTATGATGGGCGATTTAAGGATATTTTCCAAGCGATCTATGACAAGTAGGTATCTATAATCGTTACTTAATGCAGTATAACAAAATTTAACAACTTTCCAACATATGGGGTGTTGAATAGTTGTGGATATTATGGTGTGCACACTTTTTCTTGCTTTCTTCAAAAACTGTATTTTAATTTGTTATCAGTTAGTTTTTCATCAATATGAGATAAGAAAGCAGAGAATTACATACTGTAGGTTTTTGTTGGAGATATTTCAAACATTCGTATTAAAACACGTGAAAGATCCTTTAAGTGCTCTATGATAATTTGTGCATTGTATTATCTTAGTGCACAATTATGATATATTCGATATTATCATTAGTACTTTTGCCATCAAGTGTATAATAGATGGATGCACTTTACTTGTTTTGTATATATAACGACAGTTATTTTTATTTACTTTAAAATGTTAAGGGAATATAAAGGAAAATTCGAAGCAAAAGGAATCTGGTATGAGCATCGGCTGATCGATGATATGGTTGCATTTGCAATGAAGACAGAGGGTGGCTTTATGTGGGCTTGCAAGAATTATGATGGAGATGTACAGTCTGATTCAGTTGCACAAGGTTAGCTTAGCTTTATTTATAGTTGTGACCTAGAATCATAAGAACTTGAAAATCATGGGAAACAATTTTTTTTCCGTAGATCCCTGAAAAAACGCTGGAATTTTTTATTTCTAGCCTTGGGAAATCCTGTTAAACTACTTTCAAGCTTTCAATGAAAGTCACATATTTATCCATTTTGTTTGTTTTCCTTGTATATGAAAATGACTTACAGTTGATCTTTTTAAAACATGATAGTTGTCTGGGTACTGAAAGCTCTACGATTCCTGTTATTTTCTTTGGAGAGCTGTGTCATCATCATCATTACATTCTGTCCTTGTCGTGCCCATGGCAACTGTTCTCCAGCACTGTTGATCCTGCACCTTCTTCCTAATGACTACCCAGGACAACTCCAGATCTTCCAACTACTCCGACATTCTACGCCATGTGGCTCTGGGGTGTCCTCTTTAGTGCTTGCCTTTGGGAGTCCAAAAAAACTCTAGCCTACTGATGGATATATTGTTATTGTAGAGAAAGTGTCCAATGAATTGCCCTTTTCTATGCGTTATTTCCACCATGATGTTTTTCTGAAAGCACCGCCTAATTTCTGCATTTGAAACTATCTGGAGTGACCACTTTATCTGTAGGGTTATTCGGAGACTCCTGTGAATAAATACTAGGATCTTTCTTGTTAGTTCAGATGTTATCTTCCGACCCTTATTCAGAACCGTTTAATAGTGCTGGTTTGACGTTAGTGTTTAAGAGCCTTATCTTTGTTCTTAACGTTATCGTTCGAGATTTCCAAATAAGTTTAAGTACACCAAATGCATGTCTTGCTTTGTTAACTTCGGTACCTCCATTTACATGAACTATACTCCCAAGGGAGGTAAACAGGTTTACAGTTTCTAGTTCCTGCTCATCAATTTTGATTTTTGGGTTCGGGGACTTCCCAATTATTATCAACTTTGTCTTTTTAATCCTATCTTCATTCCGTTTTTCCGTGCGCTACTGGTGAGTTGTTGTTTTTTAGGTGCATTCTTAAGCTTGATGTAAGGCAGATATTGCCTGCAAAATCTAGATCTTCTAGCTGTGTTGTCAGCGTCCATCTGATTCCAGTTTAATTATCCTTCGTTGTTTCTTTCATGATCCAGTCGAGCAGAGTCAAGAATAGTAATGGAGATAGCAGGCATCCTTGTTTGACTTCTGCTTGTACATCAAACCAAGGTGTGAGATTGCCGTTTTGAAGGACACTGAATGTGAATTCGTTGTAAAGACCCTGGATTACTTGAATAATTTTCTCTAGGATTTCTCAGAATTTTCCACATGCTCTCGTGATGTGTACTATTAAAAGCCTTTTGGAAGTCGATGAAATTAAGGTAGATTGTTGATTTCCTTTCAATACATGTACACTGCTTGATAAAGTTCCGTAATATCACGATCGCCCCTTTCAGAAACCAGCTTGTTCTTCTGTTAGTTGGCTTTTTCAATTCGTATAAGAATGGTAAATACATTTGATGTCACTTATAACAGGGTTACGCCTCGCCGATTGTTGCAATTTGATAGGTCTCTCTTTTGAGCAGTTTTGCGAGGAGTTCTTCGTATTTTCTCTTTTCCCAGATGATTTCAAACAGAACTGATAAAACTTCCATTGCTTTATCAATGTCTCCTTTCAGTAGTTCATCCGGTAGTTCATCATAGCCTTGCTTCTTCTCTTCTGCTCTAGTAGGGATGTTTGTATCAATGTTTAGTTTCAATTCGCGGGGGAATGCGGGGTTCCTCTCTGTTAAGGAGGGTACTGAGATATTCGGTCTGTCTTGATAGTTGGTCCTGAAGTGTAGTTAGTATTTTCCTGTTCATATCTTTGACTGTTGTTATTGTCTGCTGTTGTGATAGTTCGATAGTTGTTTCGTGATTTTGTAGAGTTTCTTGATGTCATTAACTCTGGCATGTAGCCTTTTCTGAGCTTCTTCAGTTGTTTCGTCGATATGATTGCGTTTGTCCTGTTGAGCATTTCTCTTTACTTCCTTGTCTTTGGCTCTATATTTTTCTTGCTGCAGATCTTTGGCTACTTTTGTCTCGCTTTCTCACTAAGTGATTTCTTTTTAATACATTCCCATTTTTCTATAAGTTTGCACGTCATATATGATAAACATTTTTTCCTTTTCCCGTTTACGTATCTCAAGGTGCTTGTCCCAATTTCCATATAAGTGTTCTTGATCCCTAGCTATAGGTTCTCAATATCCATTCCAGTTTCTTCTGATTGTTCTGTGTCGGCGAGGGTTTGAAACCTGTTCTGTAGTTTCATGCTGAATTCTGTTCAGACATCTTGGTCATATAACTTTACTAGATTCAGTCTTTTCCGTTGAGAAGTTGTCACTGCTACGAGCATATGGTTGCTCTCAGTGTCTCCTCCTGTATAGGCTCTGATGTCTAATAGGGAGGTTCTCCACTTATTTATTGCAATGTGATCAATCTAATTCTTGGTGTTTCTGTCTGGAGATATTCATGTGTATTTGTTGTATAAATCAACGTTTTTCCTCCATCCATTTAATTTTCAATAAAACATAAGACCAGCACTTGCTGTTAGTTGAATGTATTCGACTTAACTCTTTTAGAAAAAATATCACAAATTTGTGTAGAGATTCTGAAATAATTAGATATATATTATGTTCGTGGTGTTACAGGATTTGGATCATTGGGAATGATGACGAGTGTTTTGGTTTGTCCGGATGGTAAGACTGTGGAAGCAGAGGCAGCCCATGGAACTGTGACTAGGCATTACAGAATGCATCAACAAAACAAAGAAACTTCTACAAATTCTGTTGGTTAGTAAACTTTTTTACTGTGGTATCCCCATCTCAGGAGGTGATTTTTAAACAAATAAATAGCATAATACTAAAATATTTACAAAATTAAAAAGTACATAGGCCGATACTACAACTATCAAAGT
>ERZ1740055.342-NODE-342-length-11817-cov-8.136796_pt1 | contig 11817 bp, 7 predicted proteins | sample MGYA00581747_ERZ1740055 | MGnify/ENA primary metagenome ERZ1740055 (study PRJEB43018, sample SAMN04849739) | marine metagenome | isolation source: floating plastic debris | place: Pacific Ocean | collected 2008-08-28 | study: EMG produced TPA metagenomics assembly...
TACACAGGACTAACTTCAATCGCTCTAGCACGGTGCTAGAAAAATCACCATCCTGTCCAACCTTTAAACTATCGAACGCACTTCACTAATCTATGATTACTACTACTAAGTTTTAAGAATAAGTTAAAAGGCTGCAGATGCATCTGTATGAAAGTCAGTTATAATTATCACAAATAAAAGCCATGAGGGCTAAACAACTTAACAGCTTTGAAAAGGCTTGAAAAGGCTAGTGGATTTAAGCATTTACACAACAGTGATGACCAGGAAAAGTTGTCAAATTACTTTTAAACAAAAGGTATTTGAAACATCACGTAATGCATCACCCATCCTGGAATCTTGTTTGTTTGCTTTTGATAATGTTTGATTTGTTTGACTCTGTAACTAGAACACACAGGACAGGACAAAAGTTAAAAATTTATTTTATTTTATTTTATTAAATAAATTTTAATATTTTAAAAAAAATGGAAACAGCCATGAGAGAGGAAGCGAGTGGGGACACTAAACATAATTTTATTTTTTAATTTACTTGGCCTAAGATTATGTAATTTACAATTAATTTTGTATAGTCCTATGTTATCATGAATCACTGTAAGGTATGGCCAATGTGATGTTCATTAAATTTATATTTTTGTTTTATCATTATAAAAATAATAATAAAACAAAAAAATATGTTTAATGAACATCCCATTGGCCATACCTTACAGTGATTCATGATAACATAGGATTTCTGTTCATTTATGTTCTTCTATACTGATTGTATAACAAAATGAATTGTTGCTATTTTTAGTAATAGCTGTTTTTTGTACATAAATTTTCGAATTCAGAATTGTCTTCATCCTGGAACATGTGTCTCCCATATGGGAAGAGAATGGTTGATTTCAATCTGTCTCTGATTATTTTTCTCTATTATAGTAATTATAATATCTCAAATCTGGGTTTATTGATGATTTAAGTCTATAATTTAACTACTTTAGTTATTTGGGTACTACTGTAGATCATAATAACCAATTTTTGTTGGAGGAAAATCCATGAAGTCAATGTTTGTGTCACCATTATTTGATTAAGAGTTAGAGAGTGTTGTGATAGATGCACTTGCTGGCCATCCAGTGAATGAGTAATGTGAGTACTGCTCAAGGCTGAGCTCAATGCATTGCACATGCGTGATACGTACACAACTTTACAGATTTGAAGCAAGAATTTAAACAAATTGCTTATTTTAAACAGAATAGAATAGAAATCACAAAAAAGCTGTAAATCAATAATAAAGCTTAAAAGAGATACCATTCATAAACTTGACTGCAGAAACTGGAAAATAAACTCAATGGGAAATCAGTTCATCGAAGCAAATCAGTGGCTTTTATTTGCTGTGTTTTAAGTGAATGCATAACTGAAGTTTTAATGGCCTTTTAAAACAAAAACACTCAATCAGCAGCTTTGTGATTTTTATGACTGAGTTATTTATAATCACTGAAACTTCATCTTCTTGTACTTCATCTAATCTTGCAGAATCGGTTGTCTTCAATAACACATCAAAAATTGTGTTACTGAATTTAGAGCACTGTTGTTACATTGTCGACACATACAGTAATGCAAAATCATGTGATCAGTTTTAACAAATCATGGATGTGGAATTTTGACAGTGAATGAAGTTTGCATTTAAGAATTACTTTTACAAACCCAACCTTTTTTGACTGAAATAGTTATATTTTTACTGACTGATATTCACTCCAAAAGTCAAGTTGCTACAGTTCTTAGAAGAAAGGAACCTTTACTGTTTTAATTTGTTTGCAGGTTTGTTTCTTACGAATGATTCAAGCTGGTGACACTCACAAGGAAATTATTGATAATGAGGAGCTGCTTGCATTACTGAAGCCACTTCCTCCCCCATCCCCTCCCCCTAGACCTGATGAAAGTGACACTTCAACAAATAGCTTTCCTGAACCACCTGCTCAGTTGAATGATAGCCCCAAGCCTACAAGACAAAAATTTAAGATTGGTTTTCCAAAAAAGAAACTTTCAAAACATCAGCAAGATGTTGATTCAGAACCCGAAACTCCCGAAAGACCACCAAGAACTCCAAAGTCACAGAGAGAAGAACGCCGTAAAAGCAGTAGCAGCTTTAGTGCTTATCATACATTTCAGGAAGAATGTCACAAGCGACTGGCAGCTATGTTTGAGGATGAAGTCAATGCAATGGTTGTGTCTCTAGGATGTGTTGCAATTGAATGCCCAGGGCTTGCATCAGAACAGGAGGTTAGATTTTCGGGGGAAAAAATTAGGTTCTCATTAATATGATTAGAAAGAATCAGTCTTTCAGTTTTAGGTGAAAATCCTTTTACTTGCTGTCCTCATAGGTGTAAACATGAAGTATTGATACTCTGGATTGAACAAATTGCAGTTGCTTGTTTACATTTGTGTAGGCTGCCTGCAGATCACCATGATTTTGAGATTAATTAGCCTTAGAATTTAAAAAGTACATATTTCAGTATGGAAACATGAGAAGGAGAAATTAAAAATAGAACAACATAGAATATATAGCAAACTTTTGTGTAATAGTAACTGAAAGAATATCAGTAGATAGTGATAAGCGATTATGTATTTTTTGTTTGATTAAAAATAAAGGTTTTCGATCAATTTTTTTTTTTTACATAATTATGTCTAATTCCGTGAACTCCAAGTTAAAGGGGCTATGTCATGACGATTTTGCTGTTTTGGGTCAATTTAATTTTTCGCTAAAATCTTTATGGTTTTACTTATGCACAAACTGTTTCTGATAAACTGTGAGGTGAATATCTAATAAAATGTTTTAAACATGTGCAACCCATAATAAGTTTTTTGAACATTTTTGTTGAGTTCGCATCAAAACTTGAAAAGTTTAGCCCTTCTTTTTCAATTTCAATCCATTTCCATCCTTGCTATCTGTAGCAACAAATGACAGGAAACAGAATAAACTTCATAGTATAGTCTTAAATAACAAACCTAGACAATTATTTTGGGAATTAAGTTGAGGGTAAGACATAATTGGGATTTTAAAAAATGCTAAAATAGCCTGACATAGCCCCTTTAATGTGCATTACTTGTAACTCTACTTCATCAGAAAAGAAAATATACAGGATGTTTAAAACACTTAAGAATGGTTATTCTAAATACATAGACACAAATAATTTGTTCAAACTAAAAATAGCAGTGAAGAAATTTGCAAATAATTATTTATTGTAAAAGTAGGCACAACGATTGAATTGGAATCGGTGCTAAATTGCTTCTAGAACTATAAAATGTGGATGAACATATTTCAATTTTCTGAGCTTAGCTAATATATTAATAACATTTTGCTGTTCTGCAGCAGTAAGTTCTTGTGTGTTAGTCACTACTTCAATTGATGCATTCATTCTACACATTTCGTTAACAATCATTGTTTGTTCAGGTTTTGAGACTTGAGCCATACAAAACATCGAGTGTACCCAGATGCCCTCGTCCACGAACAAACTCCCATTTCTCCCAAGTAATTGCAAGCGTTTCTGTGGACAAAACAAATAATAGCGATGAATCCAACTCCCCCTGTCAAGACAGTGATTCAGATAGCACTTTTGAACAAAAAGGTAATTATTATTTTTACAGAAATATCAGTTGTCATAGGTAAATGACAAACTAGCTTGAGTTTGTTTGTATACTTAACATGCAATCATCCCCCGAAATGGAGGTGACTAATGGTGGATATTTACCGAGCCACAAAGCAGCGAGATAAGTATCTATCACTATGCACCGACACTGAGAGGATAATTGTTTTAGTATTTAACTAGCAAATGAATGGCACTTTTTAAAATAATATATTTCAAAAAATCTTTAAAATAGGTGCAAAAACATTTTTCACAATCAGCCTTTTGCAATCACTGTCTTTATTCCTTTTAGCCGATATTTTTGTCTTAAACTATGTGCAATATAAATATTTCTGTCTAAGGGCTTCCCAGTTATTTAGCCCAGTGGTAGATCGGGAAGCTCTTAGCCATCCATTTTTAAATGTAATGTAAATGTAAAGTGATGGAAAAAGTGTTAGTTAAACATTTTTTTTCTGAAACAGTTGAAGATAACTCAAGAAAGTCAACATCAGAAAGTGAAGAGGCTCTTCCAACAGCTCAGGTTCCAGCTGCCAATCACCAAAGTACCAAAGTGGAAATCAACAAGTCAAGAAATACACTTGATCTTGTTGATGTGACTGTACCATCCAGTGACATGGCGCCTAGTGTTGCACCAGATGTTGTTAATAGAAGGCAACTGGAACCTTCTCAAGAATCCTGCATTGTAGGTCCAGATCTTATTGACCTTAGGGAAATGACTGATTGTGTTGCACCAGTAGGAGGACACGTTTCACATGGAAGTGAACAACATTCAGCTCACCTTCTCGACATGCCCTTAGAACAAGTTGCTGTTGGTGGGATAAAAACTTCAGGAATGAGGTTAGTTCAGTTATAGAAGGCTATATTTCATCTTTAAATTTTCTGCTCCTTTGCCTCTTCAATAAATTTGCTCAAAGCTAAAGAGAGGAATCAATAAAAAAAACAACTGTGGTTAGAGGGAGAAGTTTCTGTTTAATAGTTTCAAAAAAACATACAAAGTTATTCCTGTGTGTACTGTATATGACTGAGGTTTTATAAAAATCACGTCATCTGTTTTGACAAAGGCCTAACGCTTGAATAGGTATAGGCTACATCACGCTAAGATTTTGATCGCTTTAGGCGAAAAACGTTTATGCAGTGTGGTGAAAATACGTTTCTTAAAAAGTGCTATCTTCAGTTTCTCGTCCGTTATGAAGAGTTAAAATGTTGCTATTCGCTTGAGTTGCTTTTTGTACTATTGTCAACTGGACTTTATTTCTGTCAGTGATCACTTTGAAACCTTTATGTTTACAAAGGTCAAAACTTGCAGTAGTGGGGTCATCAGCTATTGAACAAAAACCCAAGGATTAATGATAAGGGTTTGGATGGATCGAAAATCAAGTATTGTTAGCGTAACTGCACATACAATTGCCTTAGAGTAAAACAGTGATGAAAAATTCAGTTATTTTCTTTAAGGACTTTTGCAATGACAACAAGTCAGCGTGATAGTACATTCAGCAGTGGAAGCAGTGCTCGTGAGAGTACAGTTAGTACGGTCAGCAGTATGAGTAGCGGCACAGATTATTGGCAGCCGGACAGTGGGATCGGGGGAGAATCAGATGATCATCGCTTCATAACGAGAATACAGTCAGGTCACGTGAGAGACAGCATGCTCAGCAATATTAGCAGTAAATGCGAAAGTATCGCCAGCTCAGATAGTGTCAGCAGTGCTACAATAACAGGTGTTGATCTTTCAAAGAATCGAGTCAGTCAGGGCAGTATTGGGAGTGAGGATTTCCTAGAACTTCCTCAAGAATATTCTAACAGTCATGCGGATGATGAGTTAGAACAAAGAGAAAGCAAGAGTAAGGCTCGAAAACTTGGTTCTAAGAAGAACTCAATGAAGAGAGCCATCAAAAGGTTGTCTTCGAACACAGATGAAAAAGAACATCACAAAAAGAAAGGGAAGAAAAAAGGTAAATACGTGAAATAAACGCAAGGTGTTTCCCTTAACAGGAACGTTTTCATTTCGTTCCCATTTGTTTGACAATCTTTTAGTATTTATACATTTTAAAATTAAATATAATTTAAAAACCTTTTCAGGGGGTATTTAAATTCAGTTAAATTCATTTAATCACGTGTAAAACTATCTTTATTCGTTATAATTTAGGACACGGAATTGCTTTAGCTAATTAAGTGTATTTGGATATTAAAAAATATACATATTAGGCATTGGATTCCATAAAGCATTTGGCAATCATACTCACTCTCTCAGCTGTTTAAGAAGAAAATGTTGCCGTGAGAAAATCGTCTTTTACTTAAGGATTTTTTCTAACTTGTAGTTTGCCATCAATATATACATGAAACTAGAGTTTGTTGCTTCTTGGATGTAAAAGAAACGACATAACAAAGAGGATATAATAAGAACAGAGTCGTATTACTTTCAGTTGAAATCTCTTCAATCCCATGGTCACAAACTACTTAACGACTGTAAAATTTCCTAGTTTTGAAATATACTCCAGGAGCTTTTATTCCACGACGGGCATTGATCGAGTATTGTCCAAAGAGTAAATTTAAAGTAGAGAAATACAAATCTTATTCTGATATGGTAAAATATCATTGTTGTATCGAAACTCAGAAAATATTGTAATGGAGAAATAAGTGAAAACCATTGGGAGATTCCTTCTTAACCTTAAATTCGTTTGTAGAAGAAAATTATTAAGTTAGATGTTGTTCATGACATCTGCGACCAAGATGAAAACCTGGATATTGTCCAAGTTTATGGATGGATACGTAGCAATTATTTCTAGTTTGGCTCTGAAAACCTTTTTACAATTGTAAGCTTTAGTTTTGGTTCTATGCAAACTATTTATAAATCTTAGTTTCAAATAAATACCAGGGTAAAACATTCCAATTTTGGAGTGTTTATTCAAGAAAATACCGTATCCTCCCTTCTTTTATGAGTAGGGTTACGTTTGGACAACCCCGGGTTTCGGAGAAACTAATTTTTACCCTACCTTGGTGTTGGGTTAGAAACAATAAATTTAGGATTTGAAAATCTACTTACCTACCCTCCCTTGAGTTATGATTAGAGTCAACTTGGGTCAGTCCTTGGTTATTGCTAATATCCTCCTCCGAGTTCGGGTTAGAGTCATTGCAGGGTTAAATTTTGGTGAAGAAAGGTTTATGTTTGTGTTTCAAGATGCTGGTGAACGTCGTTTAAAAAAGAACTTCAGTTCACTCCACATAAAGTAAACTATTTTCTTTCTCGTGAGTAGGTAAGAAAAAGGAGAAGAGTGAAGGAGGCAGTGACGAAGGCAGCAAGAGCAAAGAAAAGTGGTACAAAGGCCTAAAATCTAAGGGTTCAGTTGTGAACAGAACCAAGATGATCGGACGGAGGGCATACATGGAACTGGAAGAAGGAACGCGTGACATGCTTGATATCTCCCAGGCACTTCCTGCAAATGCTGTTTCCGAAAAAACTCCCAAAGGTTTGTTACTTGGTCATGAATATTTAAATAGGGGAAGTGTAGGTAGGAGAATCTGTTTTGTCTGTTGTGAAGTTTTGTTAGTTTTTCGTGTCAAGATTCCACTCGAGTGTAACCTACATCTGAAGTCCAATATTTCTGTGAAAAACATTGTGTACTTCACACAAAAAAGTTTACGTTACTAGATTTCAATGTTATTATTACAAAGCTAGTGCAGAATAATAATAATTAACGCGAAAAATTGACGTTTTGACAACATCAAGTTGTCATTATCACAGACTTGTAAATTAAACCGCGAAGCGAAATATAAAGGACTACTGTAATCAATTTAGTACATAATTATGAATAAAGAAAGGAAAAACAAACAAAAGAAACTATGTAAGCCATAAAGGCCGTACAGTTCCCAAAGAACTCTTTAAAGGTTTAGCCATCCAAAGCAACTCAATTGTTCAGTTCCGGAGAGCGATGCAAAAGATTCAATACATGTCTTGCGGCTTTAGTCTGAAGACCTTGCATAACCTTATTGCTATTATCTCCCAAAACTATACCTGCATACCAACATATTCTATAATAGACATGCTTATTGTATAAATTTATTATAATGTATATAAGAAATATTTCCCTATCCTAAGAGATGCTTATTAGTAAAGCTTCATAAGCTACTTTAGTTTGTATTTGGGCTCAGTGATCACTTCAACTTAAATGTTTACCAAGATATACTTGAAGGTTCTCACTCTATCAATTGTATAACAATAGATTATCTTGTTTTTGCGAGCTCGCAGCGTTTTTTAAAACTTATAGGTTTGTAGGTTCTGTCACTAGTTATTTAAGGTCCCTATAACATTAACAACTGTTTGACAGGAATCTGTTGTCTTTCTAGACATCAGTGAGGAGATTATGGAAAAGTATCGAACAATTGTGAGAAAGAAGGATGAAGAACAGACAGGAGAGACTGCTAATAATGAGGAAGATGAAGAGGAGGAAGATGATGTGTTTGACGAAGAGTCCAAATTTGATGATGCCAAGAGAAAGCTTAGAATGGTTCTGTGTCGAGCAGACTTCCAGAGCCTCCCGTGGCTTAAGACAAGTGGTCGTCAGCTTGGACGGAGAAGGTAGAGAAGGGCCATCTTTTAAAGAATTATTTCTTGGGCAGCGTCTATTTATTGAATTCTTGTTTCATTTGGAAGGCTCGTTGAGTGTCTTAAAAGCATAAAGTGCACTTCAATGGAACCCTTTTGTTCATAAAAAGTTTATAAATAATCAAACTGTTTTTGTTTTCAAAACCCAAATCAAATTATATTGCTTCTGAAGAGTCCTAAAAGCTCTGGCAATGGAGAAAGACAACAAACAAACCGCTTACAGATGCAGATAATTTTTTAATAAATGTGGAGTATAAGCAAAGTATCTCGTTCCTTATTCAGCGTAGTGTGTCATTATTTTGATTCAAAGCAAACTTCTAAATTTTCAAAGAGGTCTTGTTTATGAACTCTGCTTTAATAGATAATCATTTTACAAAGCAAAATTTGGGACACAAACCGATAGGACACTTATTCATAATGGAGTCAAGATAATAGTAGTTCCTTTTTGTAGTTATGTAAATATTTTCTTTCACAAAATCCCAGTTTTCATTTTCTGTACTGATTATTTTTCAGTAATGAAGCAAAAACGAAAAAGAAACATTCTTGGTGAATGATGTTGTGTTGCATATATAGTATGAGCTAAATGTATCCGTTATATTAAACAATCAGAACAAAATATTCAGTTTCACTTGAATAGATATTTTAGATTAGCAGGTGTTGAGGAATATTCCCGTTATTAAGGCTCATCTTCAACAATATTATATTCTCGTGTACAGAAGTTTTCGATCAAAGAGTGTTGCCACACAGTTAATGACATTTTTGCACGTTCAACTTGCTGAAGCTATCAACCTACAGGACCGATCTTTGGCTGCTCAGCTTCACGAGACAATACGAAGTGTGAGACACCTGGCAGAGGGAAGGTGGGTACGAGCTCATTGCAGGTTTAACAGTTAATAATTCACTGCCAACGCGTAGGAATGTGCTCAAAAGATGGATATCGGCAACTTCTGAATGTTCTTTCTGCTCAGCTCCTAAAAGTCTTTTGCATATATAGTAGCTGGCTGTCAATCTTATCTTGAGCGTACCTGGAGTCATAATTCAGTACTAAACTTTTTAGCATTCACTTTTTAGCCTTTAAGGAATACTGTTCTTTTTGTCGACCTTCCTGGTTTCTCGAATCCTAGTATAATAACTGGTGACTCTCTTCGTCCTGATTTGATTATTAAAACATTTGGTTCTCTATATTTATTAGAATTAACGGTTGGTGTGAATCAAATCTTGAAAATAACTTTAAAATAAAAATGGTTAAACACGTTTATCTTGTAACGGGGTTGCACACCAGTTTTAAAATGTTGAGTTTATAAATCTCTCTAAAAGCTCTCTTGGTATATTTTCCAAATATTGTTCTTCTTTAAAATGCTGAATGATTTGCAAGTCAGTGAACTTCAAAAAAAAAGCATTGCGTTCGAAAAATAGTAAATATCGCAACAAGAACAACTTATTATATCTTTTGTCGTTGAAATAAAGAATGGTCTAATCCACCTGTCGTGATATTTAAGATGTTTTTGTAAGTAGTTATATTTTAAAGCATGTTTGAGTATATAGAAATTGTTTTGTAATGTATGTTTGTGATCCAAGTAGCTGGTTGTAAATTACCTTTTATGAGAGAGATTTACAATTGTTTTTTGTAAAGTTCTTCTGAAATAAACCTTCCATTATTATTTAACACAGCTCAGAAAAGTTGATGGAATCATTGGAGGAAGATTACAAGAAGAGAAAGCCATACATAAAGTATCTGACAGAGAGCCGCCAGTCTCTGCTCACTATCCAGGCACAGCTTGAGAGGATGATGGAAAGAGTAGAGAGGTTCGTGTTAATGATTGTTGTATTCTCTTACCTTCTAAGATATCCATAGTGTTGCTATCATGTTTCCATTTGCGGTGACTACGTACAATCGACAGTCAAAGAGATTCTGAATGAGGTCTTCGGATGAAAATAGTTGAAACATTTTCGCTATTCATATGGCTCCTGAAAATCCTGGTAAGTATTGAAATTCTTAAATAAAAATTTTCAGGACAAAAAATTCCGGAAAAGAGTTTCTGTTCTTTTGAATTTATTTTTTGATGAATGATTTATATAGCCTTTGTAAATAACGAAAACCCTTTTTAAAGTGTGCCATTTGAAGATGATTATGGTTAACAATAAAGACATCGATCACTATGAAGGAAATGAGGTTGACGATTATGTCTCATACAATAGGACCAGTATTGCCTAGTTCTTTTGTTTTGCATGCCATCATTTGATGAGAGCTGTGCTTCTCACAGTGCATTAAATTTTTTCAGAGACAAGATGATCTGTAACCGATATTTCACCTACACATGCGTGAAGTTGTTCTTGGAGTCTAGGAAGAAGGAGATAAACTCATTCGCCAGTCATTTTAAAGCGTCAGTATTGCCTGAAGAAAAAGTAAGTCTTTTATGACTATAAGCATCATATAATGTCCCCAATCGGGTTCTTGTGCATATGCACAAAACTACCTATATAAGATACAATATTGTGTCCCATCGGGGTAGTCATCCGCGCGCAAAACTGTCGATTTACTGCATATAAGACTCTTACAAGGGTAACAAATTTGGTTTAAAGTGCAATATATACACAATTTGCACCCCACCTAGAACTAATTTGAGCTGTGGGATTTTTCCTGGATTCCTTGAAAAACTTGAAGCAGTTGTTATTTTTAAGTGCTTCTTTTTGCATATGATTTTAAATATAAGTTTTTCTGTTCGTTTAAAATATTAGTTTGTCAAATCTAAGAAACGAAAGTAGGTCTTAATGTGTTTGACTGGGGGTTTTGATTTAATTTTTAACATGTACCAGATCAGTGTCACATCAGACTTTACTCTGACAATACGAGGTTGACATATTATTTGTGTTTGTAAGCTAATGTTTTTATTATCAGTTCCTCGTTGTCAGGGTAACTAGGTTGATTATGTTTGGCTTTTGATTTCTGCTCTCAGCCTTTTGGGCAATAACACTATTGCGATGTCAGTGAGTTAGAACTTTTTGATAATCATTCACTTAATCTGCAGATGGTAGATGACTTCTTGATTGAGTTGAATGAAGCTATTCGTTCCGATCCTATTTGGTTAGGTAAGACCGAAAGATGATGATGATGGTGATGATTATGACCCGACATTTTATAGTTAGCTTTTCTAACTTAATATTTGAAAATACGTACTGTTATCCTAATTAAAACAGAAATAATAAAATAGTATTCTGGGACGAAGTTGTGTTTAATAATTTTAATTATCTTAATTTGAAACATAATTAAATTGTATAAGGAGAGATTTTTTTTTAAAACTTGAAAACAGAAATTCAACGCCAGAAAGTTCTTGAAATCCATAAAATACTAGTTCAATAAAATTTTAAAATCTAATGTAACGACGTTTCGACGTTAGCTTACGCCGTTATCAAGTCAAAGAATGATACGGAGAAATGGTGTATATCTACTAAATTAAAAAAAATACTATATACTATATACTAAAAGATAACAACAGACAATTCAATTAAAATATTACCGAGGGTCAAAAGACCCAAGGAAAAGTTAATTAATATAAAGTTTAGCGCGAATGGAATCCGACTTCGTGTTTAAACTCG
>ERZ1740055.343-NODE-343-length-11804-cov-7.771810_pt1 | contig 11804 bp, 11 predicted proteins | sample MGYA00581747_ERZ1740055 | MGnify/ENA primary metagenome ERZ1740055 (study PRJEB43018, sample SAMN04849739) | marine metagenome | isolation source: floating plastic debris | place: Pacific Ocean | collected 2008-08-28 | study: EMG produced TPA metagenomics assembly...
TTTGTATGGAAAATACGAGTTGTCTATTTTTTGGTAAAACACTCATATCTATGTAATAAATAATTATCTTAACTTATTTGAAAAGAATCAAAGTACACTAATTTAATCTATATTACTGTATTTTAATTTAATATCATTAACATATTATAAATAACACAACAGCCATAAAAAGAAGGTCTTATTAATAAAAAAGTCTCTTCTTTTTACATGAATTTGAGGAGCCAGAATCAAGTTTTAGAATGGAGGGAGTTCACTATCCCAAGTGATGGAGCCTAACTTTTCTAGAGGGTTCCATGGGCATGCTTCCCTGGAAAAATTTGAACAATTTCAAGAGCTTCTGGAATATTAAAGTTGTGAATTTATATAATTAATATTAGAGTGAAGTGTGTTATAAATATTAGAAGCTCAACTCTGATGTTGAATCAGTCAACTTTTATAAGGGTTTTTTAATGGCAAATGGGGCAAAAGCTCCCAGCTCCAAGGTCCCTGGCAAAAATAAACTATGAAAAATTATATATTCTTTAAAGCTTTGAGGTCATAAGCACTCTGAAAACAACAGCTTCTAAGCTTTTAAATCAAGCTAACCCTCCAATAAGAATACAAGTCCTCTCGCCCAAGGTCATTTTGCCCCAAGTTGCCACGCCCCAAATTCTTGGTCATCTCGCCCCAAGTCATGGACATCTAACCCATCATGTTACAAAACACATTCTATTAGGGGCGAGATGAATAAGGAATTGGGGTGCGATGACCAAAATCTGGGGCAACATGTCAGTTTCGGTGAGGTGACTTGGGGCAAGATGACCTGTTACCTCCAAGCAGGAGCACAACATTTGCACAGTTTACAGTGCATTTTGTGTAGAATTTATACATGGCCTGAATCTCTTTGTTATTTTCAAATCAGAATACATTATACAGTTAACAAAACTAATGAGAATGCAGTTGCTAATGACCTCAAGCTTACAATGCGTCTAGGACGGCGAAACAGGATTCTCCAGCCAAAAGGAAGGCGATATTTTGGCATAAAATAAATAATCATATATAAAATAACTACAACAACTAGTGTTCTAAATGACAGGATACGCCATCCTCTTTCCTGTTGGAAAAAGAAATAGACAGTTTAAGGTTTGAGTTTTACATTGCATAAAAATTGTATTGCTGAACATCACAAAGAGAAGGAAGTATAACATCCTTTGTTCTACTTAGTACACAGTACATATTAAGTAACAATATAATAAGGTGTGCATAATTTAAGTAATTGTAAATGAAAAACCGGGAAAAAATATTAGCCAGCTACATGTATGTGGGCTTGAACAGGGTTCAAATCTGTAATGTCTGCGATACCAGTGCAGTGCTCTTACCAACTGAGCCATGAAGCACAGCTGAAGAACAGGTGAATTTTAGTTGTTCACCCTTTTATGTCACTATAAGGTATACAGTACTTACACTGTACTGAGGGGTTTTTTTTAATGCTTTCTTTCACAATTAATTAAGTTGTCTTCATAACCATAAAAATACTACACTATATGGAAAACCAGCAAACGTTAATTTTGTTTCAAGGTATACTTTATACTGTAATGCCACTTTGATTATTAATTCAAAAGGTGTTCTGTAGTAAGTGAATCTGGCAACAATTGCATAAAAGTATGAGTTTTATGACTGTATGTGTTACAGTTGATAATTTTAATTTTATTGCAAATGACTAAAAATTTTATAAACTATTACTTGAAGGCTTTATAATATCCTTTGGCAGGGTTAAGCACTTACTTACAACACAATGACAAAATTTGATATTTTCTACTTTTTTTTTCAAGCCAAACAACCATTCAAATTAAAAAAACTTTTTTTTGCTAATAGATCTGGTTCCTCAAAACTCCAATTAACTTTGTTAATCCTGGATTAAGACAAAATTCAAAGAGTAATTTTGTTATAAGTAAAGCTTTGTGATGCTTACAAAATATTGTTCAGTTTTACCAATAAAGAAACATGTTAAAACCAAAATTTCAGCCCAAAGCAAGCTGTAGAAGAGGAAACTGGAGCATGGATTAAAAAGTTAACCCTGGGTTAGCACTAATCGGGTTTTGAGGAACCAGGACCTGGACATTAAACACCTGACCTTAGTAGCTTTATCATACCTCTGTTGAATGTATGACGGTTTTTGAATTTTCTAGATCAAATAAGACCTGCATCTGTTTCCATTTAACAATATATTTAAAAAGAGCCACATATAAGGGTTGAATAGCTTGTAATACTCCCTGAAAAAATAATAACAATTTGTATTAAACTACACACACATAGGGCACTTTTACTAGAGTTTACATCAATGTGAGCCTCCACACTATTACATAACTAAAATGCTGTGTTCAAAGTCTTTGTTCATCCTCAGAAACTATATTGTAGTTTATAGCTATAGCTAAACTAAACTGTCTTTGAGATAGTTATCATTGATGAATTTTGCATAAATTTAAATGTTATCACTCCCAAATACAACCACATGAAAATTATATATAATTAAAAACAATAGGGGTATCAACCAGCTGTGAGCAGTGTGTCTATTTTTGTGAGCGTGAGCAGTTGCCAATTTTTTGTTTTTTTGCAAGCAGCAAACGCGTTAGAAAAAGTAACACAGATGGCAAGAAGCAAGCACTTCAAGTCTGCTGTAAATCTTCTATTACAGTAGCCAGAATCTCCCTTCTATTCTTAATAGGAAACATTGTTTTTGCCTGGTAATTGCTAATAAGCTTGCTGACCCCTCCATACAGAACAATAGGTGCAAAGCTAGGACATTTTAACCAATCCCAGCAGCTTACATCCAACTGTGCCAAACATAATGCCAAATAATGTAATTTAAAGTCTGTATCTTCTGCTGGTTCATCTGTTGTTCGCCATGTCTCACATCCATAAAGCAAGACTGTTTTCTCATTGGAATTAAAAATCATATGTTTTATACTTGCTGTAAGCTCTCTAGACTTCCAAAATGTTCTTAAGTATAATTTTGTATGGACTTTGGCTCTTGCTTTTCAAATTCTGGTCACCATGTCTTTGTCTGCACCTCCCTGCTTGTCTGCGATGCTGCCCAGGTATTTGAAAGACTCCAATGCCACATTTAGCTCCCCATCCAGTAAGATCAGAGTGTCACAGGTGGTGTTGGTTATCAGTATCTTGGTCTTTATCATGCTAATTTACATGTCAGTTTCTGTGGACATTGTTAATAATTGAGTTGTCAAATTATCCTGCATCTGGACTTGATTGTGAAATAACAGGATAGATCATCAACAGATCAAGGTTATCCAACTGAACCCAATGATTCCATCGAATACCATTCTTTCTACCTTCTATTGTTGTTTTCATTATCCAATCAATCACAAGCAGAAAGAGAAATGGTCTGTGATAACTTGTAAACATCCTTGTCAGACACCAATATTGACTTCAAATTTTCAGACAACTGACCCACATGGACAACTCTGCATATAATTCCCTCATAGGTTAGGAATCCTGTTATGCTTCATTACTTTCCAAAGTATTTCTCGGTCGATGCTTATCAAAAGCCTTCTCGTAGTCAATTAAGTTAATGTAGACCGCAGAGTTCTATTGACAGTGACTGCTCCCAGATGATCCAGAGCATCCATATTTGGTCAATACAGGATCCATCATATCTCCTTACGGAACCCTGCCTGCTGGTCTGGTAGTTTGGTATTCACTCTGACAAATTTTCATTCTGTCCAACAATATTCTGCTAAACACTTTTCCAGGAATTGATTATAGTAACATGCTACCTTTGTGACAGTCACAATTTCTCAATTACCACTCTTAGGTAGCTTAATTAAAAAGCCCTGTTTCCACTTGACAGGCAGATTGCCCTATTCCCAGATCTTCTTAAACAAACTCTGCAGTATATCTGCTGTTGATGTAATGTACACTTTTAATGCTTTTGTTGGAAATCTTCTTCTGGAATGCTTCTGCTGGTATTCCATCTGGTCCTGCTGCTTTACCATTCTTCAACATTTTCACAGCTCCCTATATTTCTGCTCCTCTACTGTTTTAAGGGGATTTCCCTGCTTGCCCTTGATTGATTTCTCTACTTGCTGGTATTTGCCAGACAACTTCTTTGTAGCTGCATACAGCTCATAACTGCTGCTTCTTGTACCCATCTAGCTAAATCATCTGCAAAGTTCCTCTTACCTGCTCTTACACTTCTTCTGACCTCTTTATAATTATGAGCTTTTGTGTACTGCTCCTGCTCCTTTCTTCCTTGTTTATATATATTACCAGTCCTGACTTGTATAGGGAAATCTCCCTTTGCTTGAAGGGTAGGGTGTACCAGGTATGTGTTAGAAGTGTCATGCTGTATGATAGTGAAACTTGGGCTGCCCGTGAAAGAGGCTGACTTATTGAGGTTTGAAGGGTAATGATACGAGAATGATAAGATGGATGTGTAATACTACACAACGTCATGTCACCTTGAAGGATAGGAAGCCTTCAAAACTGAGGGAGCATTTGTACCTTGATAGTATTAGGAACTACATATTAAGAAGAGGCAGATTAAGGTAGTTTGGCCATGTAGAGAGATGCAGTAATGATAGCATGCTGACGAAATGCAGAGATAGTTGTTTCAAGAGGGACAACAGAAAATGGTAGACCTCGAAAGACTTGGTACCAAGTCATGGATAGTGATTTAAGATCTGTAATAACTGATCGTGATCTGGCACAAAAACAATTTGAGTGGAAGATAGCCATTAAGAAAACCATCTAACCCATGCAAGCATGGAAAAGAAACATGCTGATAAAGAAACTACAAAGATGGTTTAATGAAATTTCTAGCAACTGAGCACATTTTAACAAGAATCTGAGCATGTGAGCACCTGCAAGCACAAGCATGCCAGAATGTGTGAAATTTTTGCAAGCAATTTATTCGACAAGGGCCAAAATTTGTGAACACTATTAAACTGAATGGGATCATTTGGTATGGTATCTGGGGGCTTAAACAAAAATGATTTATAAAATTGCCTTCTAATGAAAGATTAATTATTAGTCGAAGAAAGGAGAAGGTAGCTCAAGGAGTCACAGTTAATTGCTGTTTTGTCTGAATTTTTTTTTAAGTCGGTGTATAAAACAAACTATTTTTTTGGCTATAAACCTCAGTTAGTTGTTAACATTATTCAACCATCTGAGCACTTGATATAAGTGTTAATTAATGCATTTACCAAGCAAATGATACAAACCTGTAGTTGTTCATTCCGAGGATTACTTGCAGTAAAACAGCCCTGCTGCACACTAAGCTCATCATTGCCCCACAGTGAAATGATGAAGGAAAGTGGAATCTAAAACACAAGAACCTGAAGCCTTTTAGCTGAAAGTTCTCAAAGGTTACTACAATTTTACCAAATCGAAAGAACGAAAGAATAGCAAATGTATGATTAATCTAACAAAAATGACAACACTTTTGAGCTTAAAAACTGACAGTTACAACTGCCATCATCAGGGTGATACAAGACTGAATGGAAACAAATTTTGTAGAGTAATTTACATATATACAATTAATAAGAAAGCTTACATATTAAATACTAATAACAACGCTTCAGATTGGTAGGTTTGACCTGTTCATTTAAAGAAGGCTTACACCAATTAACATTAGGAGGCACTGCACTAAGGTCAGCTACTTTGCAAACTAGTAAAAGTTATGGTGAACAAGTAACAGTAAAATATAGTAGTTGTAATAACTAAAAATTTTGAAATGTTTGTGCTCTCACTCCACATCATGTCATAAAGAATGTATGTTTTGTTCTACCTGAAAGCAATTTTCTCCAAACAGTGGGTACATGTACATCAGTGTGCCCATCAGTGTTAATTTAATGATGATGTGTAACAGGCACTTGGGTTCCAAAGAAAAAGGAATAAACATTGCATATATTATAATGACTTCTGGTGCTATAATTATATAAATGAAATAAGCCGATTAAGTCTAGTAAAAAATGGGATGGACTAGTAAACTTGAGTGATTACTGAAGTCTGAATGTCTAAAGCTAAATCCTTTACGACCCAAGTGGTCCATGGAGCTGGTGCTTACTGTATCTCTGGTTTCTGTAGTGTTAAGTGGATGAAAGACTTTCCCTGGAAGGGACACTAATCCATCACAGGTTAGCTCCCAGCAGACCCTGGTACTCATTTACCTACCCGAAAGGATGGAAAGCTGAGTTACCTTAGACAGAAAAGGTCACACAAATATTCAAATCTCAGCAGAGCTAGGATCAAACTGGGGATCATTTGGTCAGAAGGTAGAGGTCTTACCAACTGTGCCAACCATGTCTGCCCAGTCAGAATGTCTAAATTAAAAAAAAATCCTATTCTGTCCCCCATGCTTACCTTTCTAGTTTTTGAGACATATGATAAAATACTTTCCTTGTTCGTGGATGAAACATTGACTAGAGCATAAGGATATTGTACAGTAGTTTCACTTGATAATAAGGATGCTAAATAAATATGATCTTTTATACTTGGACGAGGAATGTGCATTGCTTTGGTTTTTTGTACAAAGTCATGTGCTTCTGTAAGACAAAAAATATTGAATCAGAACTTGAACAAAAATATTAAGTGGGCCAGCTAATCGTTTAATATGTGATACATACACTTTAACAGTTGATATCCCAAGAACTTAAAAAAAAATGTGGTAAAGGTAAAAACGATAATCACTGTAAGTACCACTATCAGTGTTGGCATTAATTAGTGCTCAGTGGAGGAGCTAGCAAATTAAATCTGGTTTTCTATGCTCTACTAACAATATTCTTCAAGATTGTATTAGGTTTAATAATCAAAATAAAATATGAAGTTTCATAAAATCTCAAGCTATAAATAATTAATTTTTACTAGCAGTAAAACACAATGATCATAATTGCCTTCTGTTAATAACCTACAGTAGCTGCCGTTTAAAGTACTATATAGTACTCGGAATAATCATAGCTGACTGTCAAATTGTCTTTGCTACTGTATATACAGACGACAAAAAATTTAGTGTAACTATAGTTTTCAGAAAGTACTGTAGCTAATCAAACTTTTGATGAAAAATCATAAATCTAGTATGACTTTAATCTTTTAAAGGTATTGCTAAAGCGAAAAATCATCAGTGTTCACTTGTACAGCAGAGTGCTCGATAATGAGTTGCAGAGCATGATAAAAATTGATTATAAATAATGTTAAAAAGCATTAAAACATTAAAAGATGGGTAAAATTTTAAAAAGTCACTCAGTTACACAGTGTTTTATGCTGAGGCAATCATCAGATTAGCATTCTAAAAATGCATAAAATTATAATAGAAATGTCTATCATGGTAGAGTACTAACTACTGACAGTAGTGCAGATTCATAATTTATGTACTTGTCTGGTAGAAATTATAACTTTTTAGTTTACTGTACTAACAATGTTAACTTAATTAACTTTAGAGGTTTTTTCTAATTGGCCAATATGTAGAACGTATTTTGATACCAGTACAGTAGGCTTTCATTTGTTTATTTGATATTTGTTTATTAATTTTGTATATTATTAAATAATATGTTACTTCTTTGTGATTTATCATAATTTTTATATCATCTTTTCATTTTCCTTTTCAAAAGGCAGATTTAATGGCTCTTCCAAGCCTATTTTGCCTGCAACCAGTATTTTGCCAAGGTTATCCACTCCCTTTTCTCTATGATAAGTTTCCTCACCCATGTTTACACCAGTGCATCTGTATATTGATCAACATAACCAACTCAGTGACCAGTGTATCACCTATGCACCACTCACAAAATCACCTAGCTATACCCAGATTAAAAGTGTTATACATTGTAAATGTTAAATATTATTTATTTTTGACATTCAATTTAACAAAAAACTACTAATTGGATTTGAAAGAATGTTTGTATATGGCATAATAGTAGCAAACAAATATACCTCTAGTGCTTTTAATTAATAGTAAACTTACCATTATGTTCTGGAATGATGATGTATCTTCCTTGAGAGTGAAATGAAATCACTACATCAATCTGCTTTTCTGTTAGTAATTCAGCAATGACTTTCCATTCAGGCTCTACAATGTATTATAATAATAAAGAGGGTCTTTACTTATTATAAGATATTATCATTCATTGTAAAATAACTTGGATAGTACGTGCATTTTGATTGGTCTACAAGTGTATTTTCATAGCACTATGAAGCACGAAAATGGCATGAGCAATGTGGTTTTGACTGTCTCCGAGTTGTGAGAATTTACAAGCTTTGTATATTGTCTTTCTCATAAAAATAATAATTTTATAATAAAAAGAAATAAAACATGTTTTTCGTGCTTCTATAGCCTGTTGAAAAGCTCGGAAATGTTTGTGAAAATGCTCGATCAGGTGAAAACTCTCGACTGCATCTTGGGCTTTCAGTGATCTGCTCTCGAATTCTCCCAACCTTAGTTTTCACCAGGCTATGAAGGCACAGAAAATATGTTTTATTTCTTAAATGAAACATCCAGTCTGTTTTTAAATTCAATGGTCTGAAAATTATAATCAATGGCAAGTCAACACAGAATAGTTTTACATCAAATACTGTAGCTATATCGAACTTTTTATTAGTTGCAACTCTTTAACATAACAGTGCTAGAAAAGGGTTGCAGAGGATTGGAAGTATTGCTCCTTACAATATCATTACTTTGACTCCATAGGAAAACTAAACAAGGTTTTTATTTGTCTATCTATCTATGTAGGTCATCTGTCAAGATGCCCCACAACTGGATCCACACACTTTCTCCAATCTTCACAATCTTCCATGATGGTACTCAGCTCCTGCACCCTTTCCATCCCTGTATTTTCCAGTAACACATCCACATACATGATCTTTCTCCTTCTTCTACTGGTTCTTCCTTCCATTAGTTGCCAAAGCACTAGCTTGTTAGCTATAATTTTAACGGTGTGTCTGATGCAATGTCCAGCTAACCTCATCCTTCTCTGCTGTATCTTCAATGTTACTTTAGGTAGTTCCTGATACAAGTTGGTATTCATTGTATGACTCTTCCAGGAAACATTGAGTGCCACCCTAAGCATCCTTGTACAGCAACCATCCAATTGTTTCTTCAAAGATTTGGTGAGTGTCCATATTTCAGCCCCATATAGTAGGGCTGATTCCACTGTTACCAGAAATACATAATCTCACTTTCAACTTTCTTGATAGTTTTGATATCCCCACTTTCCTCAGTTTGTGACATGCACTCCATGCAAACACTTTTCTTACTGTGATGTCTTTTTCAGTACTCTGTGTCCATGCTCCAAGGTTCCTCAGTTTGTGACATGCACTCCATGCAAACGCTTTTCTTACTGTGATGTCTTTTTCAGTACTCTGTGTCTACGCTCCAAGGTACTTGAAGTTTTCAACTATTTTCAGTGCATTATCATCTCTTAATTTCACTGTCACAGGTCTCATGATTGAATACTTGCAATTCTGTTTTCTTTGCATTACAGAACAGTCTTACCTTCCCTGCTTCCTGCTCCAATCTGCTCAGTACTTCTGTGTCTGCTCATCTCTTCTGTTGGTAAAGCCAGGCCATCAGCAAAATCTAGGTCTGTCATTGTTACTCCTTCATGTCATCTGCTTCTTTGCCTATGCAGTCTGAAACCAAGTTCTTCTTCCATGCCTTCGTAGGTTTTATGCATTGTATATTCTAGAACAATGGCAAAGTGGTAAGGAGCAAGCTTATTGCCTTTCAGTATTCCAGCTTTAACTTTGAAGTATTTGGTTTCATCATCAGGAGTGATGACTTTCACCCTGGTGTTTTCATAACGCTTAGTTATTGCTCTCAGAATTCTTGGTGAATTCCTCAGTACACTGAGTCGAAAGCCTTTTTAAAGTCTAAATAAATAATGATAGCCTTCCTGTTATGACTTTTGACTCCCTCTATCTATCTCCTGATTGCAACAATGTGTGATGTTGTTGACCTTCCTGGTCTTGAAACCATTTCAATGGTGTTTATGCCATGTATTAAATCAGGACAATTTACTATAAAAAGCATTAGTGTGGTTTGTTTCCTTAATGTTTTTAAAGGCACCTTCTTTGTAGGGGTGAAAACAAAACATCCCACTATAAAACCTGTCTGTAATTTTACGGAAGATTCCCATAAAGGTGTATGGAGTTTGCCCCCACAGACAAAAAATCCGACTAGGTAGAGCCCTGTTGGATCTATTCTCCAGTATGATTCAAAGCCGCTAGAATTAAATGATGAAAACCATAAACCATTTCCAATTAAAGAAGTAAAACATTTTCTCGGTGCCTCCAAAGCCTGGTGAAAACCAAGCAGGCGAACATGTGGGAGAATTTGAGAGAAATTCAGTGAAAACCCAAGATGCAGTCAAAAAAAAGAGAGAGAGCAAATATGAAAGTCATAACAATTTGCATATAGCTTACTTAGGGCTAGAAACATTTCAAATAGCCTGAGCTCTGGCAACTATGGTTTAAATATCTCAACCTGAGGCCAGCAAGCACATTATTTTAAATTATTCTATGGTCACTTGGGGTCCAATGTCCCCATCCCCCCCCCACCCCACCCTTCCTTACGGTGATTAACAAAGTTAAAATGAAACACCCTTATTAAAGAAAAAACAATATTTTAGCATTAAATTTCATATAATTTTACAGTATTTAATACAAATAAATAAGTATTAATAACGAAAAATTTTACCTGAGGTGACACGGTTGGGTTCGCCTTGCTGGAAAATCGCTTTTCCCCTTCTTACTGTTCCAACATTATTTATACTGTTTAGATCCATTTTAGTCGATGTAAACTTCCAGCAATAATTTTTAGTTTGTTCAACAATAAACCTACCGTCTGGATTTACCATGGCCACGATATAAAGGTCAACATTATTTAAAACAAACTCTGAAAAAACTTGTGCTGAAGTCCTAGAACCCACTTGTGTTCCAGATGTAATGTTTTCCAATAAATATAGCATGCTTTCGACGGGTAAGAATTCTGATGAATGCTCTCCATATGAGAATAATATCTTTGTGCGATTATCAACAATAGAATTTTTCTCAATTCGAGTAAAATTTGTGACGTGAATAAGATACTGTGATAATCCCCAGCGTGAGCGAAATTTCATCTGAACCTCTATGAAGTCAGGATAAAGTACTGTAAAGTCGTGTATACAGTCGTTTAGCTTCGATAAATTGTGATAAATGTTGTATTTCGGCCGATAAGTCTCAATGGATGATTCCATGTCAAATACTATTCCTTTGGAAACATGTTTGTTAGACATTTGAGTTAAAACCCAGAGTATAATGAAGACTATCCTTTTTACGGCAGACATCTCCTGTAAGTCTATGTAACTGAATCATCTGAATCTTCTAAAAGTGACACACAAAAAGTTTATAAGTAAGTCAATATAAAGTGGTCAGTTGGCAAATAGCGATGTTAAGCAGTTGAAATGAGATGGGATAAGCCGCTGAGACGAAAAAGTACGGGCGCATTCTGAGAGAGCAATGAAATCTTTTATGGTTTCTGTTTCTTTGAATCCGCCTGCCAAATACATTAAGCAAATTTAAATATTTATATCGCCGTTCAGCTTCAGTGTTTCATTTTTAACAATTGCACTTAATGCTTGCGGAGCTTTACATCTGTTCACTTGTTTTTCGCCGTACCTGTTTTGCAGAAATGGCAGACTGCACGAACTAGGCCTGCTCAGCCAAAAGTAGCAAATAATGCGCAGTCTTTTCTGTTCCGATACTATTCAACAGCTGATATATTTGTAACGATGTCACTCGGATGGCCGTGTAATAAACCAGATTTAACTATAAAAAGA
>ERZ1740055.344-NODE-344-length-11794-cov-8.591703_pt1 | contig 11794 bp, 3 predicted proteins | sample MGYA00581747_ERZ1740055 | MGnify/ENA primary metagenome ERZ1740055 (study PRJEB43018, sample SAMN04849739) | marine metagenome | isolation source: floating plastic debris | place: Pacific Ocean | collected 2008-08-28 | study: EMG produced TPA metagenomics assembly...
GGCTATCACTAATAGACCTCTAGTAGAGTAGCCAATCAGTATGCAGGATGCGTGTTAGTCCATTAGTAGGTTTATACTAAATATCTATAGTCCGTGTTCCCTCCCCACCCTCCTACCATCCCATCCTTTTCTACATTATTCCATCCGTAAAGTTTAGGGATCGTAGCACAGCTCACGTGACTAGCCTCACATGAATTAGTTCAGTGCTGTTTAAATCAAGCAAAAAAAAATTACTTTCCTCCCTGTTTACTTTTCAGACGCCATTGTACTTACCAAAAGATACCCAACTGTCTGTTCACATGTGGCGAAAGTGCACTACGCGAAAGGTCTGGTACGAGTGGTGTGTTTCACGTCCCGCACCAGTACCCCTCCATAACGTTGATGGAAGATCTTCCTATATTGGATTGTAAGACACTATTAAGACAGTGCTAAGTTAAACAACGTGTTACTTTTGGCTTTCGTGCTATAAGGTGTTCGAGTTAAGTGTTTCTTTCTTGTCTCGAGTTTAGGTGTTTAAGGACTCATTGAACAAAAAGTGACAAGGGGAAAAATATACAGAGAAAATAGCAGCTTTTTCCAAAAGGAACTTGTTTTCAATTATGAGAGAGTTAACGATTATAATATAAATCTCAGACCTGCCAACTCTCCTGTGTTGGGCGAAATTCTTCTCGTACAGAAGTAAAATCTCTCCGCGGTCTCCCGGCAGTGAGCCAAATTCTCCCGTTACCAGTACAAAACTACATGTCTGCACTTAGGTAAATAGGTTTTAAAAAAACTATTGAATACGTCAGTGAGAAGGTACAAACTCGTTTTAATACAACTTTAGGCTGATAAAACAAGTTATCACCGCAAACTGAAGTATAAAGCTGACGTTTGGAGGGTTAGCCCGTCATCAGGGCGTCAGGTTTGTTTACGAAATAGGTACTCGGGCTGTTTTCACAGCCTGTTCGCGGGTTTGTTAACGGACTTGGTTCCAGGCTTTTAGATGTTTTTTTTCATAAACGTTTATTCTCCCTTTAAACCTCTTTTCTCCCTTTAATTCAAGCATGGTTCGCATAGGCCTTGAAAAGTTCTTGAATTAATAGCTTGTCCTTGAAAAGTACTTGAATTTTTAGATATTTATATTTTTTATTCCTTGAAAAGTCCTTGAATTTCTGTAAAATTGGCTTGAAAACTTGCCGATGTCCTTGAATTTGATACAGCCTTTTGCGTCATTTTGACACAAAGCTTATTTCTAAAATTCTAAATTCAAAATACGAATCCAAGAGCGAACCAGCTCTCTTTGCAGTGTTATGGGTATATTGCTCGAGGGGGATCAATTATTTGCAATACCTAACACCCTTATGTTATCTTGGAAATGAAACCACGTGGGATTCTATTCCTGTCGATAACGCACGAAAGTAATAGTTCAAACTTGATGACAAAGTCTGGTTAACTGGCTCATCAATGAACACTTAAAAAACTATATAGTTGAAATGTTATACATTAAACTTATCGAAACTTCTGAAAAAAAATGTGACAGTGTGGAATATATCGATATAATTCTTTCTTTCCATTAACATTGTTGTAGAATGATGACATCATACTGTAAACAATAGCACTTGAAAATTATAGTAAAAAGTGCTTGAAAAGTCCTTAAATTTGTTTTTTAAAATCTGTGCGAACCATGTCAAGGTTTGAAAAACAAAACCCTGACAACGCTATATTTAATTACGTAGTCAGTAACTATATGCAGTCAGCTGTTGGCGCTTTGTTCGTAATTTTTTCAAAACAAAAATATTTGTCTTTTGGAAATGAATAAAAAGTCAGCAAATGCAGCAGTAATTGACTTAGAGTACAAGGACACATTTTTTGTTCAACTAATTTGAATGACAAGCGAAATTCTAAGCGGTAAAGTTGGGAACAACAAATTCAATGATTTGCGTACCATAATGAATCTGGTCGGCGCTCAGTCACCGCGGTACGCAACTCTGACAGAGTAGTGGCTTTTTTGTAGTGGCTTTGTCATTGCAAAAACTTTTTTTGAGGAACTTATGATTTAAAAGTAATTTTTTTGAAGCACCATATTTTTGTACTATTTATTTGATTTTTGTTTATCTTTTTTGGTGAGCTACGATTATAAAGAGGTTGGCAAAAGCGTTGAATGTTCGTACTCTAATCCTCTAACAGTTTCAAAAATGCTCGTTTAAAGGTAGTGAAATTTTATACCGTAGTAAACTGACGGACTGTAGTCCTTCGTCGGAGTGAGTGTATGTAGTCCGAAACGTCAGTTTTTTTAAACTTCTTTTTTACTACGATGTAAAATTTAACTACTTATAAAACTGTTTCTGTAGAAACACAGACGCAGCATTCCATTTATGCGCGTTTAAAGGTTTGACAATAATTTCAGTTAGACTGTATGACTCGTCTGATTCGAAAATGACCAACCAAATCTCCACTAAGCACAAAAACAAACACACCACGCTACAGTTAAAACAGTTTAATACAACTTAAGGCTAAGTAGTTTCTCAGTAGCCAAGCATAATTCGGCTTTACTGTTAAATACCCCGCCACTGTTGGTTATTTATTCATCCGCATTCGTTCTTCTTTAAAAATTAATGCGCAGTTAAATCGAGAACAATAGTGGCGAGCTATTCTATAGTTACTCCCATAAATATTGACGATGTTTAATGTTTAAATATTTTCGCTATCAAAAACAAATTCATAAGGCAAAGTAATGTTTGGCGCTGTTTAGTTTAAAAAATGTAATCTTGAAAATTAGCAATTCGCTCATTTAATTTTTTCCATCAAGGAATCGACTCAAGCAGGTTTATAAAAAGCTATGCGGACGCTCAGATAACCAAGCCATAAAAAATGTTATTGGAAAGAAAATTTACAATTTTTCAGATAATCGCTTTCAAGTATTAGCTTTTTGGAAATGATCTGTTTTCCTTAAAGCATCTTGGTACACTTCGTCCATGTTGAGTAATATGCAAATTTTTATTTCATTTTTCAATTTTTATTTCCTTTGTCTCGCTGTAAACAATTAGATGTTTTTCTTTTTTTAAAATTTTAAGAATCACTTAACATTTTTTGGACGCGATAATAAATTTTAAAGATAAAAAATCAGCGAAGAAGTGAATTACCGATGTGCTTTAGCATGTATCAATGTAATTAGAAAACGATCATTGTCTAAACATTCTGCCAAAGAACGCAATGTTTAATTTTCAATTCTGAGTTCTGTTTTATTATATGTTTTCAAATGTGTCATTTTTATTATCGGCGTTTTACGGATCTTAAAAGAGGCAATGATTTTAGGTTTTCATCTGAAAATTAAAAGGTTCAAAGTTACTTTACTTAATTTCTGAATATAAAAGATATATCTATAATTTTAGGAGAGTTGAAAAAAATTATGTATACATTCAATCATTTTAGAAAAATTGGTTATATTTTTTAAAATTGAATCTAGTAGAAATTGATGAAATTTAAAACTTAACAGAAAGTTACATTACCTTTATTTGTTTTTCGTTTTTTTTTAAATGACAGATGCTGTCGTTACTGAAAACCTTTCCTTTCTGAAGCAATCTCTTGAAGTAGCAACAAATGATACACAATAGATTTTAAAAAAATCCATATTTTTCCTCCACCATCCCGTTCATTGTGACAAAACAACAATCAGCGTGTCACTATTGGCACTAGGGCCCTGTTGCTCATTCGTTTGTCTCTGATTTTTAATGAAATTAATAAAAGCAAGTCATCCCTTACAAGTCTGTAATATATAATCTAAAAGTTATCCAAAGCGCGATTGCAAACTACTCCAGAAATAAAACAAACTAAAATGATACAATCGCTGTCTCATATGATTTCATTGTGATTAGGCGCCAAAACTTTACGCTCAGAGAATCTAAACCCTTGGAATTACGGGACTAAGTCGACTAGAGAGGATTTTTTGAAATCAGTAAAATGCAAATTCATTTGTGATCTATTTTCGTCAAATCACACTTATCTGTTCACTTGGCTTTGGAAAATTACATAGAGAATAATTTTATGCATCGTTCAGAAAATTTATGACAACGAAAGAAACTAATTTTGCTTTCCCGAGTAACTTGCGATGGTATTTCTGTTGGCAAGGAATATGAAAAGCTTTTATGGCTGTTTAGGTTTATCAACAAGTCAGTGCGATAAAAAGAGACAACATACATTTTTTATGAATTGTATTATCTTTGTTCTTACTTTGACCGCAAAACTTTGTTTTTCAAATGAGTTGTTATTTGGAGATGGAAATTCATATTTAAAACAGCAATTATAAGAACGAGCTCAGTGGAAAGTCGCTGATTCATTATAGTTGCACTCATTCTAATCTCGCATAGAACAAAGAAATACAAACAATCCTAAAGGAATCAAACTGAATATTCATATTTTAGAGTAAACTTTAGGAAAATAAAAATTTAATAAACTCACAAACTGGCCCCTAAACAAAATCCACTTTTTGTTAAAATCAATATATATATATATAAAAGAATTACACTTTAGGAAAAACACTCCGGCGAAGTCAGTCTTGGCAAGATGGTGCTAAAAGAAGTGAGAATTGCCGAATTAAAAACACAACTGGCTTCCGGAGAAGTTTAACGTAAACATTCTACATTTTACAATTGCAGGGGTGAATATGTTTGGGGAAATACTTTCCGGTTATGAATGTAAACACGCAAACCATTTTGATCTTCGTAACAGCTGGGAAGAGAATTTAGAACGAGAATATGTGTTAATATTGCATACAGTTTGGCATTTTTTTATTTTAGCTTTTTGTTTTAACTAAGTTGAACAATTTGAAAAAACATAAATGATATTTTAACTTTCTATAGTTGTTGGCATATGTTTGTGACTGTAAATAATAAAGCTATCGGCCATTATCATACCGATCTTCAAAAATAATTGCCGAGTGACGAAGGGTTCAAGTAACGCTGATGATGTTTTGAAATAAACTCTGTTGGTGATAGCAAACCTGATGTTCCAAGGATTTTGTAGTATTATTTCAAGACTGATGAAAAATTAATTTTGTTGTACATGAAATTGTTTTCCTGAGCCAATAATTCCCAAATCCAAAATATTGGGTAAGATTTAGTGGTTCCAATAACTTCCATGTGAAATTAATTCTTGTTTTTTAAACAAAAGAATGGCAGCGAATAAAAATCAATTTTCTCAGGGCAAACGTGTCAATGTGCTAGCGTTTGCCAGAGCGAATTCTGTTTATTCAAATAACCGTTGTTTACTTAAAGATAGATGATCACGTCGGCTACTGCAAATTTTCTCGCAGGTGAACAAAAATATCAGATCTATCCGAAAACAGCCTTAAATTAGAGATTCGGTGATGTTGTGGTACCAAATTAGAAAGTCCATTGCTGAGATATGGCAGTTCTCCGCCATTAAATGCAGTCGGACACAAGAAACATTTTGACAGTGCTAAATATATTCCGCCACTCCTGACAGTGCATTCGTAGAGCGCCAAAAATGTTGAATGAGATCTTGAAAATATTATTACAATATGAATTCTAATCACCACGTGATTCCATTGTGAGGAACAATTTTGTCGGCGCCATCTGCAATAAAAGTCGATAAAGTGGCAAAACCATTCCAACGATTAATCCGGATAGTTTATTGTCAAGTTTATGCCAAGAATCTACAATTTAGCAAAACTGTATGTTTAAAACTTGACGTTTGTGTTTCGCTATGGAAGCAGTCATCGCTTCAGGTGCACAAGGTGTCCGTCACGGATCCGATGCTTCATCATTTGACCAACGCTCTTTTTCTCGCGGTATATCCTTGTCAAACGACCAGGAAGAAAAACTTTGGAAACAGAGATTGTTTAGTGAACTCGAAGAGAACGAATTAAAAAAGTCCGCTGCCTTTCTCCCAAACGACCCGCCTGCCCGGGCAGTAAAACAGGGTGAAGTGCGAGTGAAAATAAATGTGTCGGGGATGCTTTATGAAACTCTTGAGAGTACCCTCGCTAGATTTCCTAACACACTCCTAGGATCGCTGCAAAAGAGAATGCAATATTTCGACATGAACAAGAAAGAGTATTTCTTTGACCGAAACCGTGTGGCGTTTGATGCAATCCTTTACTATTATCAATCATGCGGGCGCCTTCTGAGGCCAACATCGATAGATACAAACACTTTTCTTAAAGAAGTAACCTTTTTTGAATTAGGTGAAGAGGTTTTGAAAAAAATTGGTGGGGAAAATGAAATGAGAAACAAAGAAAGTGAAATAAACTTGCCAAAAAATAAAGTGATGAGGAAAATCTGGCAAGTTATGGAACACCCAGAGTCGTCGTTTGCAGCCAAAATTGTTGCCTTATGGTCGGTGGGAGTAATATTGCTTTCGATTGTAATATTTTGCATTGAAACTTTGCCGCAGTTCAAACAGCCCGTTAAAAACAAAACCAGAAGCACTCCACTTCAAGGAATCGAGATTTTCTGCATCACATGGTTTACATTAGAGTATCTCATTAGATTTATTGCTGCGCCGAAAAAGCTGGTTTTTCTTCGATCGCCATTAAATATAATAGATGTTCTGGCAATAATTCCATACTTTATTACTCTAGGAATAAGTCTGGAAGGTGAGGACTCCAAAAACACGTCATTAGTGGCTTTCTTCAGAATTCTACGTCTTATCCGGGTCTTTCGAATATTTAAGCTCTCTCGTCATTACCGCGGGCTCAAGGTACTGGGATTAACCTTGAAAGCCAGCACTCGCGAGCTGCTTTTGTTGGCCTTTTTCCTTATAGTGGGAATAATTCTTTTCTCAAGCGCTGTTTATTACGCCGAATCTACAGAGTTTAGTTCAATACCAGAAGCCTTTTGGTGGAGTGTAGTTACCATGACGACCGTTGGATATGGTGACAAGGCGCCTGTCACAGACTGGGGCCGCTTAATTGGCGGGCTATGTGCGATTGCGGGCGTGCTTTCACTCGCGCTACCCGTGCCAGTTATTGTCTCAAACTTTAGTTATTTTTATAATCAAGAAAAGGAATTTTCTGAACCTCCTCCACCTGGAAATGTTGCGGCGCCTACAGTTTGCATGAAGAAGAGAAAAAGCTCCATCTCTTCAAATGAATACTCTCATTAGAAAGGTACTTATATACAGTAAAGCTAGAACTTATGCAAAAAAAATCCTACTTTAATAACCTTATTGATTTTATCTGTGTTTCCGTTTTGAGCTAACTGGTCGAACAATTAGAAATTGAACTGCAACGCTCAATTCAACAGACCGACTTTATTCCAGTTTTGATCAGTCTGACGTACTAGCTGCTTATTTAAAACCTTTTCGGATTATGCGGCTGAATTTCTAATTCAAAGATTACTGAACTTGAATTCTCAGTTATTCAAGTTAAAGTCAATGTATAAATGAAATCGAAGTCATTTATTGTTGTTTTTTGTTTCGATTGTAACTTTTCTTCGCCATTGGTTTTCATTTAAAAACTTGCCAATACAGTAACTTCAAAAAGTTTTTTTAGCTAGCCTATTAGAACTGAATTGCAATTTGCTTTGAAATCTGGGATTAAGTAGCGGATTAAGAATGATTTTTATTCACCTCTAAAGCATCAGTAAATGAAAAAAACCCGAAATGTTAACTAACAGAAAATGATTGTATTCACTGCAAACCAAAAAAAAAAAAATGAAGATACATGCAGGGCTCATGAAAGACAATTTCAGAGGAGTTTTTATGTAGTTCGATTTTTGTAATGTCATATTTACAACCAGCTATATAGGCTATATGGAGAATGAACAGACACACCTATTTATAGGCAGACGATGAACAAAGATAAATATGTGATTTGAGTTGTAGCCTGGCTAGTTTAATGATGTGTAGAGTTTTTCTCCATATTTTAACAATAATATATAAGTTAGGCATTTGAAATTTAGATTTTTGTAAATAAGCATTTGTTACCTAATGGAAGTTTCCAATTGCAAAGTGTTTTTGTTATGTTAAGGTTAGCTGTATGAATAACAGTTCAAGCCGGTTTAAATAAAGGGTTGATACAGTTGTAGGGTTTTTCCATGCGTGCATGCGCAAAGCATCTGACAGTCTTGCTAGTGAGAAAAATGAAGTTCTTCTTGGTGGTTCATGTTTCACAATTGTAGTTACTTCCAGTACCAGGTAATGAAAACGTTCATAAACCGGGCTAGTATAGACTCAAGATGGATGAATTCTGTTAAAAAATTACCCAGTTTTCCAGATAACTCGAGGGAGGCTAGGTACTAACCTACCTGTCTATGTTATAAAATATACCCCAGTAACGAAACCAATCAAAAAGTAGAAGTTAGTATGCTGATTTTGTGGTATTAAAGCATTTTATTAAAACATTGACAATAAAAATGTGCGATAAAATATTATAAAACATGGCACGACGTTTCCAGAATGTCATTATCAAGTGAAAATAAAATAAAAAAATAGAATATATATAGTGAAGAAATGAATAAATTAAAAAGGCATCAAAAGTTAAACAAAGAGTTTGGCCCTAATGGAGTCGCTCTGGGTGTTTAAATTAGGTCTTATTGTTCTTATGTATAACATTTCATAAACGAGACAATCCCATTTCGTGCTACATTTTTTAAGCATTCTAAACTGGCTCTCATTCAGTAAGTGAATGTTCCCGTGGGCATCTCTCAGATGGCGACCAATGGCAGAATATCGATGATCAGCAATGCGTTGAAACAGATGGCGCGTCCTATATCCGACGAAAGTATTTTAATTTTATATTGTATTTTTTATGTCCGGCGAAAGTATTTTAATCTTCCGTAATGTTTTTGGTTACTACTTTGCCATACAGCTATCGTACATACATTGATAACTAATAATGACACGACGAATTGTTTTAAACTCTGCATACAGTGGCAGTGTTTTTAAAAGCGAACACAAAATTTTAATATTTATTGCTTTAAAACAAGTTTAGCATCAATGCTCAGATCTGACTTTGTTTGATCGGAGTCCTTTAATCATTTAAAAGATTTCTCAGTATTCGAGATGATCTTGATGATCTAGATATTCTAGATGATGTAAAATTGGTAAGTTGAAATTCTAAATGCGATTCATTGTGTAATATGGAAGCCGATGACGGGCAAACGTTTTTGCATTGTGCACAAGGCGAGCACAGGATCCTCTGAAATCCTTTGCGGTATTTTTTGTTGAAAATATAATAAATGAACGGGTTTGTAATTGTGTAAAGCAGAGGGAAATTATACGCCATCCACAAAAATGTGCAAGACCGCCTGACATATTCCGGATTAAGAAATGATAAGAACGTGTAGACGTGATAAGGAGCCCATATCATGAAAAACAGAACTACTACGGTAATGAGCATAAATGTAATCTGACGGTTTTCCATCGCCCTTCTACGAACAACTTCAGACTGGACAACAACGTTTCTTTGCTGTCTGTTTAACATGAAGACGATAGATCCGTATAGCACTGAGAGAACAAGTGCTGATGCAATGTTTAATGAAAACATTGTTATCCAGGTAATGTAATGAGCTTTAGTTTGATAACTGAGAGGATGCCATTGAAAAGCACACATTAAATTGTTTTCCCCTTTTCTGACAAGCCTATAGCCGTACAGAAAATGAGCACGGAATGCTACTGCGATAATCCAAATGGCAACAAGAATTCGACGACGCATTTGTATCGAGATGAGTGCAGGCTTCATGGCGAAAAAAATGCCATGAAATCTGTCGACAGCAATGACTGTCATGCTTAGAGTTGACACAACTAGTGAGACACTCGGAGCCATACAAACCACCTTGCAAAGGATTTCTCCCAGAGTTCCACCCACAAGCCAAACGTTGCTAAGATACGTGACGCTGATTAACCATGGTAACGCAATTGTTGGAATAAGTAGATCAGAAACCGCCATGTTTAACATCAGATAGTTGGTCGTAGTCCTTAGTGTCTTGTTCATGAAGAAGACTGCGACGATAAGACAGTTACCGATCAGTGACACCAGTAAGAGGATGCAATACAAAGCAATAGTGATCACTATGGACGCGTTGGAAGTAACGCAGAATGGACTAGGACGAATAACTGAGCTTATATTTTTGTAGTCCATATCAGTTTCATTTCTGAAAATAAAAACAGTAAGAAATTAACAATTAAGAATATATTTGATTGAGAAGGATTTGAGATAGTAGAAGCATTTTGGCTGACTCTGTGAATATTTGTAGGGGAAAATAGGTGAGATTTTTGTGCATAAACTGTCTGCATAATTAAGTACGCTCCAATACCGAAATTTGACCATTTCTAGCTTTATTCTCTTAATAATCTTTTTTGCCCTTTCTCCTATCGCTTTTCTAATGGTTTGTCATAAGGTAAAAAGAAATGCGAAAATGGCCTGACTAATTTAATTTCCAGGAGAACAAGTTTTTTTCAAAATTAGCCAGTATCAAAAATAGCATAATACTCTTCGTTGGTCCCTCTAAAATTTGCATAAGCAAGGTTTTTATTTTCTCTTGGAACTTACAGTGGTCCCAAGAGAAAGTGGAAACCATTCTTATATTATGCACATTTTGTGAAGGACCAAGTATGGTATTTTTTTAATATGGCTAATATAGACTTTGGTTGGTCTGAATAAAAGGAAAAAATTCTGGTTCCCGATGACAAAACGGGCAGAAACCTGGTACCTAGTTGGGAGCGCAACGGCTTTTGGGATCGTTTGGAGGGGCAGAATGTAAACAAATATGGAATCTAGCAAGGAGAAAAGCAAATCAAACGCAAATAGAACAAAAATGAAAAGAACACATTTAAACAAGGTCGGAAAAAGTGGCTCAATGGAATAGGATAATTTATTTCTACTATTTGAGGATTTTTTTTAAAAAAAAAGTATAATGTTGAAACTTTTCGACTTGTTCGGTAAAGTTAATGTTAGTTTTGTGACATTGAATGCATAAGTTTTATCCCATGACATTTTGAAAGGTTTTGGAAAACAATCATATTAACTAAAAACAATAAGAACCTTGAAAAGACTGTTTGAAAAACAACATGCAAAGGTGAAGCTGCAATGTGGGTTTCTGGTTTTCTTAACCAGTGAGTCCACCGACTTTTGAGGTGGAATCAAAAGACTATAAGTATAAGGTAGATTCCACCAACTGAAGAAAGGGGTTCCACCGACTAAAGAAGTGGATTCCACTGAATAGTGAAGTGGATGCAAGCAGCTAGTAAAGTGGATTCCACTGATTTTATTGACTAGTGAATCCGCCGACTATTGAAAGGAAATGCATTGACTAGTAAAATGGAATCGACTGATTAGTGGAAGAAATTTACCGACTAGTGAAGGAGAATTCGTCGACTATTGAAAGGAAATACATTGACTAGTAAAATGGAATCGACTGATGACTAGTGGAAGAAATTTACCGACTAGTGAAGGAGAATTCGTCGACATGTAAAGGGTAATTCACCGACATGTGAAGGGAACCACCGATTACTGAAAGGGACTGCACTGATTCGTAAAAAGAAATCTACTGACCAGTGGAAGGAATTTACTGAGTACAGTGTTTACCAATCTTATCAGGCTCGTACTACTGTGTCCAAGGAGAGAAAGAGTCGTACAAGAGTGGAATAGTACGCGGATTGAGAGACTGAAGGCACTCCTTGTCCAGAGAGAAAAAAACGTTCGGAGAGACACAACAAAAGCGACAAAAGTGACTTCACATGCAACACCACATCAACAGAAATTACATTTGCGGACAATTTGCACAGTTTAGCATGATCTTAAGAGGGCAGGAGTGCTGAAACGTCATCAAGAAAACAGAGACGAGGCTAA
>ERZ1740055.345-NODE-345-length-11789-cov-7.500682_pt1 | contig 11789 bp, 5 predicted proteins | sample MGYA00581747_ERZ1740055 | MGnify/ENA primary metagenome ERZ1740055 (study PRJEB43018, sample SAMN04849739) | marine metagenome | isolation source: floating plastic debris | place: Pacific Ocean | collected 2008-08-28 | study: EMG produced TPA metagenomics assembly...
CCTCATGAAAATCACCTTTGGTGATGAGGCCACCTCATAAAATATTACTATTATTATTATTATTATTATTATTATTATTACTTCATTTTCACTTATATTGTACTTTAATAGTACTTTATTTTCTCTTATTTTATTACTTTTTTCAGAACTAGCCAATCACAACCAAGAGTCGATGCAATTGCGCAACGGCCAAGACATTTTTTCTGCCATTTTTCCACGTTATTTTCAAAGTGGCGTCGCAGATTCACACAAATGCAACGATAAAAACACGGAAAAACGAGAAAAAATGTCCGCCGTAGCATTGCTTCGGTTCACGGATGTGATTGGTTTGTTCTGGGAAAATGTTTTTAGAAAAATAACTACAAAATAAGCCAAAATAAAGTCAAATAAAGTACAAACAAAGTGAAAATAAAGCCATATACTCGAGTTCGTGGTTCCACTGTCCACACTGTAAAAGAAACTTCAGATGTTTAGTTTGAGGATTTTGTGCAGTAAAAAACAAAATTCCAATGAGCAGATAATTTTTTGCAATGTTCATAAGAAGAAAACTAAAACAAGAGATCACTGATAAACTTCGTGGCATACTATCCGATGCATTTCGTGCACTTTTTGAAGCAAAAGATGCGGTTTAAAGTTGAAGTTGATGGACATGCGCAGTTTTCATGAGTTTTAAAACTCGATCCGGTTTTCATTATAGTATTATGATTATAACACTTGCAAGCATTTTCGAGAACTCAATATAAATTATAATCTGACAAAATAAGAACCCATCTAGGTAAATACTGAAATGAAAGGCAAGTGACACGGTCAGTCACGGATTGTTTTATATATATATATAATATATACATGATTTTGGATGTGATTTATTTTAACACTAAACCACTAAACTCTTGAGGACAGTTAAGCCTCGGTTAAGGCTTAAACAGACGTCAACCGAACAGTCTACTTTAGATTGTTTGGCCAGATACTTGTACACATTATCTAAAGCCGACTCTTGCGGGCTATTGATCGACCAGCCGCAACAAGGCTTTAATTTCGTGTGAGAAAAAAGTGTCAAAAAATCTCATTTTTCTTACACTTGAAGACATGTATTTGAACGCCAATCTATTTAAGAAATAAATTTCCAAGCTTGCTAGAGTTTTTGTATGTTTTAACAACTTCAAGTTCTGAATTAAGATGGCTTCACTCAAAGTTTTAACTAAAAAATTAACGCGTATGTATTTATTCGACGTTCCAATCTATCAAGATTTCAATGGCAAATTCTCAGATAAATCAATTTTAATCTTCTTTGTAGTGCTATACATGGAAGGATTTTTAAATTTCCCTAAGATTCCTTTAATAGTTTTTAGTGTACATATAAAACTCGGACTTGTTGTTCCATGCTTTCTTTTTTTAGTTTAGTCTATCATTTCATGTTTGTTAAGGTTTATAAAATTTTAAAATAAGAATGTAAGAAGCAAAACGTGGTAAATGGAAAATGAAACAATGGTGCTCAACAAGTATAATATGCTAATTTCTGGCCATGTATGTTTCTCAAATACTCTTAATATCGAGAGCAAGTAATAAGTGAACTTTGTTCATTAAGAGAATTTTATTTTCGTACTTTTTTAAAGTTTGTAAAACTTAAGAAAATACACGACTTCCCGTCAGCCTACGTGACTTCTTTGTCTCCGTAACGTTCATAGTGTGCTTTCCAACGACATTTAAGGACTTCCCAAATGCAAAACATTTTGCCGGCATATTTTCACGTGAAAATCAACAATGCCTTACCTTTTTCAGCCATGTTCTCTGTAATGCTATACTTCTTAAATCTTTCCAAAAGTTTTCAGCTCAAGTTCTTATAAAATGACTCACATAAAAACAAGAATGAAAATCATACAAGAGTGAATGGCTCGGTGCTGGAAAGCTGTCGGAAGTAAAGTTTTAAAACCTATTTCTATTACGGTATTTTTCAGAACCAATACAGAAGTTCCAAAACCAGTCGGTCAGTTGATATTTAATTCAATATTGACAATAATGACATTTATCATTAAAATTGCTTATTGATTATTAGGGCACTATTTCTTTTTCTTTTAGCTGCATAACGTCAGCATACATTTCTATTCAGTTTTCTTTCCTGGCAAAATGAAAGCTTTTATGTGATGTAAAACTCTAAGTATGTTATTAAAGATCACTTTATCACAGACCAAATCAATATTTCGGCCATTAATCACCCATGTTGTACGAGAAAATAAGGGCGCAGGTTTTTGGCGTCAATCGACCTATCGGAAACTACCTTCACCTTCAACTGATGTGTCATGCATGGGAGAGATAAGATGGTAATGAGATACTCAAAACGTGTAAATCTTGATATGATTAAAATTCAAGTCGTGTTTACTTCGGGCTGTTTATCTCTACCACTTGAAATTAGCTAGAAATCTTTCTTTAAAATGATATAAGTCCAGACATTTATGAAAATCATAGCTTGAGAACCGAAGTTCGCCTGGTAGGATTAATAACATTTTGTACTCCAAGTTGTCCAGTTTACATTACGCCCTTAAATTCCGGGGATGTCCGAACGATGAATATCAGCCGTGTTCATAAAGACTGCGAGAACCAAAATAGCTTTCAAAAGATGCTTCCAATCTTTCTATTCATAACTGGCCGTTTAGTTTACAGTATAACCATACATATGCAATAAAAAATATTAATCAACTTTAATTAAAGAAATATGGAATAAGAAATCGTTTCTTGTTATTTTTCATTGCCGGTATTTGTTGTGTCAATCTATAATTATAAACTTGGTGTCCGTTCTTACTTCTCTTCATATTCCGTACAAACATGTGAAGCGTTTTGCAAGTCTCACTTCTAAGAACTTTAAGTAAGCTCTTTTAAACTTATTAAATCTTCAACATGGTATTACAGCTGGTGAAGTTTTACTTAAGCTTATATAGTTATATGTATTCATTAGAAACAAATAATATTTCCTGTGATTTGTTCTAGACATTTCAGAAATCTTTTGCATTCCCTTCCAAGAAGTAAAAAAATAAAAACAAACACAATATGTCAGATTATGGCAACCCACACTTGTTTATTTTAGAAGAGTCTAAACGAGCCTAACATAACCACAATTAAGAGCAATTTGTTCATCCTTGAAAACCGGGATAAGTCAAGAAACTGAAATTGTAACTTCGTTTGATTCAAACGATCTGAATTTTATTTTTTGTTAAAAGGCTGGAGTCATGCAAATATATCTGTTAATGTACAATACATTTTAAATAAAATACTATAGATCTTCGGTGAAAAACAGTTTTTAGTTCCATCAAGCATTCAAAACATACTAGTGTTACAAATATTAATATGAATAACCAAGTTTTAGATTTTGGATGTGCAGTAGTAAAAAAATAGTCGAGGATTTCCTATCATATTTACAAAACCGAGAAAAAACTTCCTAACGAGACAAACTATTGACCGCCAAAGAGATCAGGACATCTATAGTGAAAATATTAAGGGTAATTGTACCTATTAAGAAAGTTGTTGCATATGAAGAGAAGCCATTAAAAACTGGCCTTTTGCTATGTTGGATTGATTAATGGGTACCATTTAGTTTGAGCATTTGATAAAATACCATGATAGACACATAATCTTTAGCCTGTTTGAGTGAATTATTTAAGATGATTGTAAGCGGAAATTAACCGCTTATTTAAATTTAGTTTCTCATCGTTGATTCACAAGGAAACCGAGCTAGTTTGAGAACTGACCTCTGCCTGATCTCATTTCAGTTATTATTTCATTTTGCAAAACTGGAGTTCTATTAAATTGACTCTAATTATGTTTATTTACACAGAATTATCGTGTTCTTCGTCACTTTGGTCGCTAAACAATTGGTTTGTTTCTGGCCCGAAATGTCGCGTCGTCAGCTGCCATTTACGAATGTGGTGTTCACCTTTTCGTTTTTTTGTTTTTCCGAGTTTTTCCAGTTCTTGGTCTCTCTTAAATTTCGTTCTTCGATTCTGAAACCAAACTTTGACCTGTGCTTCTGATAAGTCTAGTTCGTCGGCAATTTTTTGCCGTTCTTCGCCAACAATGTAATGATTTGCAAGGAATCTTTTTTCTAGTTTCCTTAACTGATCCCCAGTGAAAGCTGTCCGAGCTCGTTTTCTCTTTTGAGGGAAGCTGTCCTGATCTTCGTAATCTATCATTTCACCGTTGTATCCATAATATCCTTCACCTAGTAAAAGAAAACAACAAATTCTGAATTTTTTAACAAACGGAAGGCTTTACAGAGACCTCAAAGCGCGAAGTTACACGGAGCTGCTAATTCGATTAAATTTTTACTGTGTGCAACACCTCGTCACAACAAACCGCTAATTTCTTGGACAGAAGACCACCCGGCTAAAGGTTTTTCTCTAAATAAGAAATAAGAAAATTTGACGAAAGTCTTTAAAGTAAAATTAATTGTGCGATTTGGCCGCTTAAAACAAGATTCTTTTGATGTGGCATGCACACGTTTGTATTGTTTAATTCATTTTCAAAAAGAAAACATTTCGTGTTTTAACCAATAATGGAATTATCGACAACTTTAGTATCCACGTGTATGAGCGCCAGAGTTCTGAAACAAAATCTCTCGTGTTATCACACTTTTAAAGATGCACTTAAGAGCGGTGTGGTTGCATCCGTACGGAGCCATGAAGGGAAATACCAGGAACAAACCAGATTTACTGAACAATGTAATATTCAACGTAAAAAAATCCCGTTTAGTCTAAAGCTACAAAATGATTTTTGTAAAACATAAAACTTTATCGGTAATCTACACATTGACCAACAGAAGTTAAAAGTTGTCGTCCTTAGAAAAGGATTTGGAACTTTATCTGTTCTTTTAATCCTTAATTTCGTTTTTTATATAATAGTAGTTTTTAGTATTTTAGTATTTTTTATATATATATATACATAGCTTGTAATATTTTTAGATGTATTCTATTGTCAAAGGACCACTAGTTTGTTAGTATTATGTACTATTATGTGCCATCCTCTTAAAATAAAGTTGCTATCTTTCTATATTGTTGGTGTATTGTATGATATATTGCGCAAAACAGCGGAATCAAAATATCGGATTTAATGTTGTAAATTGAACTTTAACCATAATTGAAAACCTAACAAGAAATCTTTTATAATCCGCTATGGAAAAATCATTAAATGTATCACAGCAAGTTAGTCAATGATAAGACTTTTTTCTCGATCGGCCTTCAGACACTGTTTAAAAAAACGAAATAGAATAGATTTAAAACACAATAAGTAACATGCGGTGCTAATTAGGAAATTTTGGTTCTTTAAAATGACACGATTTTCTCAAATTTTCGCAACTTTTGTCGGCGACGACATCATCTTGCATTGAAAATGAAGTCTTCATTGATAACTGCAAATCTGAGTTCTTTATAAACGACAACAATAAAGCAATCAATCAAGGACAATGTACCGGCGAGAAATATAATAAATCTGACATACTTCAAGCCGGACATTAGTTTATATTGAAGGGTACCTTATAGATGATGTTATCCGAAATGTGTATAATATACATATATATATATATAAATATATATTTGGCGAAAGATAGCGGTGGCAAATACGCGGGCTTCCTAAAGCTTAAACTAAGCTTTAAAAACTCTCTCCAAGTGTGGGCCTTGTTTTTTGTCGCCTCTTACATTGTGTAAACAAATTTCCAAACTACCTCCGAAATCATTCAACGAGAGAACACAAATAAAACACAAAGTAATTATTTTCATTTTGGTTGGAAACTCGTGTGGATGGTGTCCATCGAGGTAGGTACTATATAGGATTGTGATTTAAGTGGTAATAATTAAACGTAAACTGTTTACATATACAAACCTTGGTGAGGTTGACTCAAAAAACTTGGATAATTTTGTCTTTGGTGCCATGAGGGCATCCATGACGAAACTGGTGAAGGAATATTCTGATTAGGTGGATATTCAGGCATTATTCCCTGGTATCCTACTTCATTAGGGTAAATCATTTCTTGTATCACCTGGCTGTTTGGGATCATGTTTGGTCTCTGTTGCGGATATACAGGATATTGTCCGTGCCTCGAGGATGTTGTTGTTATACAGCTTGGCTCGTCAAAGCGGCAGGGAGAGACAAGTGTTGGAATACTAAAACCGTGGCTTCCTTGAAGCATTGTTATATTACTAACAACTCAGAAAACGTTTTTTAGACGAAAACAAGAGCTAAAATTCCGTGGAGGGAAAAACAATTCAAACAGAGACCTTGGCGTGGAAGAAATTGTAGGAAGCTTGTGAAGTGCTCATGAAATCAGACAGTTTTAGTAATTAGCTGCTATCTGGAGTGGAGTCTGTAGATTGTTAAGTTTTCTGACGTGCTGCAAAGCATTAAGGAGTGTCATTGGTGGAGTAAAAAAACATTCACATACAATATGTCAAACATGTCATCAAGGCAAATTGATGAAGGAAACCCAAAATGCTCCCTTCAATATGTTTCCAATTTCGGTGTGCTAGTTATGGCAATTAGGAAGATCGCATTTCGTCTCGTACTGTTGAAGGCATCTGAAAGCTGTGGCAATTATTGTTAAGAGATAAGATAAGAACATGTTTTGTTTTTCCCAAATGTCAATGTTTGCTTTGAGCTCGCCCATTATTACTGTATAAACATTTACTTTTACAGATTAGAGCGTTCTTTTCAAAACCTTTAATTTGATGGCATGTCCTAAATCCTCTTTTGCTAACTCGTTAAATGGGCTCTCTTTCCCGCAGTTTAAAAGTGTTAAACGGTTTAATACGAGACCACCAGAATAGCGCGTGCTGTCATACACTTCTGGAAAATGTCATTTACAACCAAGTCTCGGATGTGAGCATAAAAAATGTCGCAAAGTCGAAGACCTTTGCCTGGCGCTACTTTTCAAACGACCACCGTACAAGATCCAAAAGCTTTAGATAAGGTTGGTAATTTGTTTAAACTTTCAATGAGCTATGAAAAGTTGATCACATAAGGTCAACAAGTTATTTGGTTTTCATCCTATTTAGTCTAAATAACAACAATTGAGTTGGCCTGATTCAACAGCGCATGATAAGTAACATAATTTATCACGGTGCCATTTAGTCAAGGCCTAATGCCTTCTACGGAAGATGTTTATCACATCGTTAATGAAAAGTAGAGAACTCAAGGTCTATACTCCTTTGGGGCCAAAGACTTTTTTCAAATAAAATGACCAACCGTGCTCTGAACTGTGAGAGCAGCATTAAAGCTTTGCTTTACAAAATGTTTCTATGGAATGGGGAAATTGAGACTTAAGGCCTTCCTGACTTGCCTTGAAAGTTGGCGCAAACTGTTGCCAAGCACAACCGCAAATTCCAGAACTTCGAGTAAAATCATTGACCCTATAAAATCAAATCCAAACCCGCCACGTCTTTAACACTCCAAACAGCCTACATATCAAAGTTTTTTTGAATTTTTGATTTAAAAATCTTAAAACTAGGCAGAAATGTTTTTAAAAACACATTAAACAAAAATAATATAAAACGAAAAAAAAAGATTAGTGAGCTTAATATTTTATAGTGACTTTCAAGTGGATCCTTATTAGGAAGTCCATAATTGTCAGGATAGTGTTGCACGAGAGATAATCGTCAACTTGCAAGGAATGTGCTCAAGGTACCTTCATTTAGGACATGTTTATTGATTTATCCAGATTTGTAAATAATAAATGAAAATGTAAACTGTTTTAAAATGGTTTTCAAGATACACCCAACTGCTTTCAAAACACATCTAGACAACAGAACTGAAACTCTTTCTAAATGCAACATCACAAATACCTCTGGAAATTCGGGTGGCGTTAATCAGATAAAAAATACTTATAAAAAACTAGCGATACTTTGTTTACGATACTTGGTCATAGTTTGTGTTCAAACAGGGGAAATAAAATAACTCGGCTGATATAACTTAAGTCAATTCAAACAAAAGAAAATGCAATGAATTTGAAAGATGGCTGACATGAACAATATTAATAAATGGAGACTTAATGTTTAAGAAATTACAAAATAATCGACTTCAAAAAGCTTTTGTACCAAGGGTATTTTCACCTTTGCCCTCTCGTGAATACTCGCTTGGTGTGGGTTGCGTTCAGTACACCAAATTAATTTTGCATTTCTTTCCCGTTGTAAATCTCTAAATTACAAACTAATCCGGAACACATGTAAGAACTGTAAATTATGCAAGTTTAAATTCCTCAAATCAAAATTTAATTGTGCTAATGACTGATTAGTTAGAATATAATGCAACGCCTTCTGCAGTGTTCACGAAACTCAAATTAATAAAAACGCGCCGTGTCAGAAATATTTCACAAATACAAATGATTATTTTCGATATTTCTGCTTCAGGCAGGTTTTTTTATATGCAAATTTGCTTTCAGTTAAATTAGATACGCTTTCATTTTTTAAACTTGTACCCTTGACAATATAATCAAGTAGGTTTAACGAGTGATGAAAACATGCACAGCAGACTGGCAAAAATGTTGATATCAACTGAAAAACGAACCATCTTTTAAATTGCTCCACTGTGCTCATTTTTCATTTTACTATCAACTTGCCACCATAATGGCGGGAGCAAAAAATGATGTTTGACAGATGTTTAAGGCCATTCCAACTTATTTTTATGTTTAGAGTAGTTTTCAAACCAAAATATAGGGTCGATCGGTCGGGTCAAATAGAAGTAAAGAAAATAAATAGTCATTTAGTCTTTTGCTTGCGTAATATTTACGTTATGTAACTTTATTTTAACAAATACGGAGTAGTATTTTCTTTATCGTAATTTTATTACTTTGTAGCGTAAATGTTGAGTTGAAACATTAAACAATTGGTATGCACACGTTAACTTCATTGCCACTCTCGCAGAGAGTGCAGAGTTGCGAGATTAGTGCGCGATGATAGTGATGTATTTTCTCTTGGACATGTTACATACATAAATTATGATTTACTTATACCATAATATAAAGTCAACTCGTATCAGTATTGTATTTAAGTACATCAATAACTGTTTTACTTTCAGTCTACTTTTTTGAAAATTTTATTTGGGTCATCGGACGCCTGTAAACATAGAAATATATGGGGACTGGCCTAATGGCAAGCGAGCACTTCAAAAATGCTTCTATATTTAGAAATCGTCTGTGGCAGATCACCAGTTAAGAATATAGAAAATTGCAAAAGTTGATCTGTTCTTCTTCTTCTTCGTCTTCCAAATAAACTCATCTCCCTCTGGATAAGGATTCTTGTGAAGAGTGGTGCAATTTTGTGAACGAATTGCATCATTATAGCAGAACATTGTTCCACCTCCACGACAAGACACGGTTGATGTCATAAACTGTATGCTCTTTATGTAAGAATATTAATCACTCCAAATAGCTGTCCATACAGTAAATGTAATCTTTGCAATTGCACAAATTCACAACTTATGATGACACAAGTGTCTACATTTAAAATACTTTAAGAATATACTCGATCGCGAGGCTGAAGTATTTAAAAGGATATAATTTCGAATGTTTATTGTCAGTAAATACAACAAATTTATGTTGTAACAGAACTGTATTAAATGTTTATTTTTCAAAACGATAGAATTAGCTTGCAGAACTAAAAAAACTGCACTAGTAGTAGTAACTACGCGATATGTTAAAACGAAAGTAAAACTACCTGTATAGCCGCCAAAAATGTTTCGTATCCAACAAGACTATATTGTCTAGAGTTTGGCCACGAATTAAGAATAATACAAGAATATCAAAGATCATTGGTACCTCGATTAAAAGAGCCGGAGAACGATCTTCTAAAAAGTTTATATATTAGTCATTATTGTATACTGAATGCGTTCCAAGTTCAGTGTTTTCTGTCGGACGATTGCAACCATTGCAACTGGCTGTAGACATCATGAGTGATATCGGTGCTTTAAAATTTTTCAAAGTATGGAGAAGCGCAAAGGAACTTGCTTGAATGACATATAATTTTAACAAGACTCTCTAAATTGAAGTTCCATGATGCCTGCTTTTTCAAAGCACAAATAATTTATGCTTGAGTGATCAAATTTCTGACTGTTTGACTATTTTCAGCGGAAGAATCGAGTCTGCCCAGTTTTCACCGCACTCAAAATTAAAATCTTGACCGCCAGATACAACAGAGCCTCTACCAGAACATTTTAGTTGTTCAACACTCTTTTGAAGTTAAAATAGGGTTGTCATGCAGTTATTCCTAAATGATAATTAATTCGAGTTTTTCTTTCCTTTTTAGGCTAAAACTATTTTGGCTTTCAAACATCCTTTTTAGTTCAATTTATCAGTAAATATTTGACCAGAAATTGAGATCTCAAAACATATCAAGAATGCGTAATGAAGGGCACTTTTGAAAGCATCTCGGCAACATATTTTAGAATACACTGCTGTTCACATTCGTAATGACCAAGGCTGGACAACAAACTCGAGTAATCTAATCAGCTGATGGGAGATAACTTAAGATTATCTTAAGACATTTTGAGGTACAGATCAATAACAAATAAAAACATTCCGTCAACCTTATTTACATGTTCTTATCAAAACCTCAGAAGTATATTAGCTTTTTAAAGATATCATTTAAAACTTTGTGATTCTAAATGTGTATTTACTCTATTGCATATGGCAAACCAGTCTTTAAATGTTTTGTTTTTAATTCCTGCACATATTACAAATATACACAGTGGAATGTAATATGGCAGCTTAGTATACAACCAAATATGGATTTGAAACTTTGTACCATGATGGAAGCTGTTGTTGCATGAGTTAAGTATTGCGTCTTTTTTATTCGCGATTTAGTCTGATAATCAGGCAGGATATATACAGAATGTTCAGATCGTGTAGTTTTAGTTGGAGCCATGATGATAAAAATAAATTACGAACAGAATGATAATAAATATGGTTGAAACACAAGACGCCAGTTGACCGTGGTGAATGAGGGGGTTGAATAATCCACTCGGCAGTTCATCGGCCGAGTGGACTACACATTTCTTTAGCTAATAGTTGCTATAAAATCAGCCCATGCATCCTGCTACCAACGGCTATATTGTATAATTTTCAACCTTGAGTTGTCAATAGTTACGCAATCCATTGCCGACTTGCCGATGCGTTTTAGTTTTTTTCTGCACTTTCGCCCAGAAGATGGGTAATCTAGCGGTTCTTTTTTACAATCGGTACATCAAAAAGCAGTTGAAAAGCATAGCAATCCACGTTATGAACCACAAGCTGCATGAATTATTTTACCTTTGTTGTACAAATAATATTTTCAAAAGTAAGAGTTACTGGGCAGAACGTATCTCTCAACTATTTTCTTGATTGTTGCTTGATTGTGTACATGGGTTTTGAGAATTTTCTAGGTCGGCGCGAAATTTTGTTTGTATGAGAACCGTTCAAGGTCTCCCAAGAACTCTCGTCCTAAAATCTGTTAACTTATGCAAAGGTCACGGTGGTCCGCTAAAGCTCTAGCGAAGGTCAAACGGGACAGCTGAAACTCAGTGTAACTCTAGGTACCGATATTTTCATTCGGCTTTACTCAGTGTTCTGTTGAGAAGCGGGAAAAAGGCAGTGTGTTACAAAGCCAACAATCCTACGTACGAAGTTAAAACTGTAAACTGCTAATACTTGGAATTTCCATTAGCAAGTGTTATATGCTGCCGAGTGTCAGTGTAATTGTTCAGTGTAGCTACATTGTTTAGTCACACCAAAGTTAGTAGAGTTGACTGGTTAGGAAACTTTTTGACTTTCTTTGTTATAT
>ERZ1740055.346-NODE-346-length-11751-cov-7.487175_pt1 | contig 11751 bp, 6 predicted proteins | sample MGYA00581747_ERZ1740055 | MGnify/ENA primary metagenome ERZ1740055 (study PRJEB43018, sample SAMN04849739) | marine metagenome | isolation source: floating plastic debris | place: Pacific Ocean | collected 2008-08-28 | study: EMG produced TPA metagenomics assembly...
AAGAAAAAGAAATCGAACCCAAACGTTGACTCGTGGTACCACGAGTAAAAAAATATGATTTAATCATTAGACTGTTTAATATTATTGTCCATTACATGAATGAGCTAGCTCTAAGAGCCCTTTGATCAATTCCTTTTCATTTCATATTTTTGTTGTTGTATTCTTCATATATGTTTTTTGCTTCCATATGATCTTCACCGTGACAAGAAATACGCTCAAAAGATTGCATATACTGGCTAAACTGTACTAGAAGGGAACAAATTTTTAAACAAAATATGAAGACTTGATGTTTTCTTTTTGAGTTTCGATTTTCATGTACGTTTGTTTGCTATTGTTTAATTAAAGGATTCGATTTTTCGTTGCATTCTCCACTATCCTCTTTTATTAGAGAGCTTGAGATACGAGGAAGGGAATGGCAGCGGGAACGGCAAAGAACAAGAGTCTTGATTATTAAATGCAAAAGTTGCTCGATGGAATGTACCGAAATGACCGCATGCCTACCGTCGTATTCCGTTGTGCATCCAATCTCGTACCCAGGGCCTCTCTCTGACCCTGGGAAAGGGATTGTTGTACGCGGCGAAAAGCTCACTTTGTAAGTTCTGTGGACAAAGTGAACGTTACACAACAAAATTGACAATCTTTGTTTGCCTTCGACGCTGAACCTTTTACTTTTTTCTGTTCGCCAATCTTGTGCAAAGTAGAAAGTAAAATTAATGGCTAATTCATTGCTTGAGGTATGTTTCGCATACTCCAACCAAGTTCCCACATGCATGCAGTGAGTACGGGTAGTTTTAAAAGTATTGCATTTGAAGGCCTTCTCAACGGATTCTCTCTCCGCACGTATTCCCACATGTTTTGCATACCCCAACCAAGCTCTCACACGCATGCAGTGGGACTCAGCCTAATGCAGCTCTCTGAACTTGCCCTTAAAGATCTTTGCTATCCTAACAGGACAAAACAGCTATCCACGGTTGCTCTTTTTACTAACATTGTATGAACAAGGGTGAAGTCGGTTGCGCGCATGTGTGTAGGTTCTGACCAATCCTTGGAGTTGAGTTTCTCTCAACTGATCCTCTCTCCCCACGCATTGCCTGAGGTATGTTTTGCATACCCCAACCGGGCTCCTATCTCAATAATTATTTAGTTTAGGTACGAATAGCACAAAGTAAACCAAGCCGCACTGCAATTGTTCTTTGCCGTCGTCGTAAATTGTTTGTTCACGTGACGCACTTTAAACTCGGTGATCAGAACCCGATGCCTCTCCTTCGAGTTGTGTCGGACCGAGCTGAGGCCTAGGTTCCATACAACCAACAGTTCACTGCGGCTGAGAGAAAAAAAATTGAAATAACTCTTTTCAATGAATCTATCGTGTTTATCTTTGTTTTTCTCCAACAGTTTGGTACATATTAATATATTTGTTTTATAATAATACGGATTATAGTAAATCGATGTATGATAAGACAGAAAAAGATTCTGTTAGATATTTCTTTACGAGATTGTTTTCCAGTTAATTGTTGAAACTCCAAAGAGCTTTTTTAATGCTCTTTGACCATGTTAATATTTTAATCGTTTTGAGAGCCGATATTACAAAAAAACTCAAGAATTTAAATTTGAAAAGCTGAGCACTGCGAGTAAAGATCGATAGTTTTTCTTTTCGTCCAACAACGTTTAAAATGCTTTTCTCTAGTTATACAATTTAAAAAACATGTTTTTTGAGTTGAAAATTTATTATTTACATTAAATACGGTCCACATTTTTCACTTAGAAGGCGAAGCCTGTCTAATGTTGTAAACAATTGATCCATAATTTTTGCGCTAGGCAGTTTCACTTTTTAGTAAACAAGGGTTTCCAGTTTCGAATTTGCATTTTTTTGTTTCTTATTATGCCAAACATTAAAATTCGTTCCGGTAATAAATCGACTCACCTCTCAATAATGAACGAATTCGTTCGACATCTTATAGAGCTTTGTTTCCGGTTCTAGCACAGGAAAACTGAAACTATCTCATTAAATGAACGTACAATGAGAATCATATGTAGACTTGGGTTTTATTAGGTCGAATATTCATGCAGTTGAATAGAAAACACAAACTCTAAAAATTCTAAAATATAAATATGCATATTAGAGAAGAGTTAGGACTTTGCTTGTTGATTAATTTTAGTTTTTTTCTGTATTTTGCTTTTCAAACAGTTATCTCATCCTAAAAATCAGATTAGAGGGTAAAAGATATTTTTTTATTAATTTTTTAAAATTTTTTGCTATTTTTAAACCTTAATAACAAAACACAGGCGCCATTTATTATCGGGTCGATTGCTTTGTATGCGTAGTATGTTGTCAAACCAAGAAGTGCGCGCGTGGCATTGTTTACAGCATAACAGTTCAGAGCTAACGAAAACTTTGTATACAGCAAGAGTTTTTTTTCTCCTGTTTTGAGAACCAACATAGGCTAACTGTGCCATATACACAAACACTGAATCAGCTCTACAGATTGGTTGTTGTTTTGTCAGTTCCAACGACATGTGAGACTCTTTTCTTCTCTTGCGATAAACCATTTTGCCATCTATGGCAGTTAATTTACAAGGCTTCGTTTGCATAGACATCCTGTTATACTTGAAATTGTGTCCTAGTTTGTTTACTCTATTTTTGCATTGTTAATGGGAGAATGATATGACTGGCGGTTGATGCTTCTTGTATTCTTAAAAAAGACAGCTTTACTCCATCTTAACTGTGGCTGTGTTTCGTCTGTCAGCCTGATCGCTCTGTGCATAACCGTAAGATTTTTCTTTTATTTTTTAGAGTTAAGATTTTTATTTCACCTCGGTCTTTTTTTAAAGTATCTGTAATGAATTACAAATGCTTTTGGGATTCAAAAAAATACTCAACTTTGTTCCACTATTATTCCTCAGTTTCAGTTAAGAAGGTAATAAAGAAGCTTTTTCAAAAAAATTGAAAATAGATCATTTAAATTCTAGTCTGTGTTTATACTTTTACTACTTGATTCTTTTAAAAAGTTAATTTAGGGCAGTACCTACCAGGAGTTGGATAGACACGGCCAAGTTGATATCTCGCAAAAGATTTAATTCTTCTAGCCAGGTATCTAGAATTTTCTAACGCGTAATAAGACAGAATAATACCGTTTCGTTCATTGATGATATGAATAGGGCTTATTCTTGGTGAAGTTTCTTTGCTGATTGGTTCAACAAGTTCTTCCTTTGCAACCCTATCCAAACTTCTCAGTTTACCGAAACAAAAACTGATTTAAGAAGGAATTGACAAAAACGAAAACACACACACTTTATTTGTTAATGCTATTTACAGAATTATTAGGTAAAAGCTTTGAAGACGAAAACATCAACCACAAATTACAAGTGAGGAAGCACGGCTAAAATATTTATAAAATTAAGTCAATGATGGAAGACCTGAAGAAACTAAATGGTCGGCGGTATTCCTTTTCGGCACGAAATTTAAAAATACAACCTCCAGAAGCGGTTCAGTTTTAGGAATAAACTTGTTGTCGGCTTAAGTCAATGAGTTGCAAAGTGTGTGTCTTATAATGAATATTGATAACAAGAGGTTGACATTATTCAAAATAGTTTTTAAACTAAGAGGTTTTTCTAAACGTTTTCCCTGAGGCCTCAAACTGTAGCCAAAAAAAATTGTTGAAAATATATTTTTCTATTACTATAGTCCAGTCCCTTGTGTATTTTTCTTCTTTTAGCATTTTTCCAATATCTCACAATGATAGGATCTTTTTCTGACAAATTTTGGTGCCAATAATCAAAGAAAAAATCTCTTTAATTTCCTTGCTCAATTTATTTAAGCGATTCGCTGCATTAAATTTATTTTTATGGGCGGAAAAAGAGTTTGGGCTTTTTTAATGACAATAGAAAAACGGAAGACTTTCTAAGCTCCGTGTTGTTAAGGTGCTAACAAGACAGGATTTGAGCTATAAAGCCAAAGTTGTTTCTTTTATACCTTATTTTTAAAGATGCGAATTACACAAATGCTCTTAATGTTGTTGTATTTATTTTGAATAGGTCGTGAACAAACACTTCTCTTTCAAATCGTCACATACGATCATGTTTGTCTCGATCTTTCACATGTTTTTAGGCTCCAAGAAGAGCTATCTAGTCTTGATTATTTTTCACACAGATATAATTAAATTCTCTTGCTCATGATTTGGGGTTTTAAAACCGAAAAGGAGCCAAACAAAAACCAGTCTTAATGTTCACAGCCATGATAAATTTCCTTAGTATATCATCATGACCACGTTTCATTTAAAGTTGTCTTGTCCGGTATCAGTCTCTTCCCTAAATGAGTACTGGCCTATTTTGAAAAACATTGTGATAAGGCTGAAATTAAAATATTAACTTTGCACGCGCACTATAGCAAATTTAAAATTCAGAGTTCAAGAATTTCCCCTTATGTTTGGGCCAAAAAATGCTTCCAAAGAAAGATATAGATAATTGAAGAGCTTTTATGGCTCAGAATGGCAAAGATTCTGAAATTTGTGCCAAGTTTTTATGACAGGGGGAGGGGAAAGTGGGTTTGTTCTCCTCGTATATTGTTACCAAAAAGGGATTTAGTGCCTAAAGGCATAATATATGTATATTAAATGTGTCGGTTGAGTTTTCTTGTTTTTAACACTGTAAATCTTGTGCAAAACTAAGGGCTTTCAATACGCAATTTATGTAGTAACAAAGAAAAGAAAATGAATATATTTCAAACAAATGAATTTTTTTATTTTTATTCACTGATTTTGCATTTTAATTTGAATCGGCCGAAAATAATATCTTTCTAAATTTAAGCGTTCAAATTTATTTTACGATAAGCATAGCTTTTTCATTTTAAAAAAAAGCATCAAATCACTTTGCTGAATTAGTGGTTTATTCAATATTCGAACAGCAAACTTCCCCATGGGTGGTATATTTACACGCTGGTCAAGTTTTTGGCCAAATGCCAAATTTTATTGTTTTAAAAATCGTAAATTCGTGATGGAGGTTTTAAAATCGTTTTCTAAAATTGATATGAAATTCGGCTGAACGTTTACAAACAGAAATAATTCAAAGTTCTCCAAACTTTCGATAGAGAAATATATTTGAAGTTGTGTAAAGAGACATAGAAAGGGTCTAGGTCATAAATACAATTCATCATTCAATCTTTTTGAACGGAAACGAGCAAATTGCATTAATAAAAGCATTTGCTTCCGCCACTATTTTTTCGACCTATATTTCTAAGCTGCCCTCAAAGTATAAACTCTTTACTTAGACTTCCAGTTGCTGAAACAAAACCGCATTAAACACAAATTTTGCCAAAATCCCACCTCAACTCTAAAGCAAAGCTGTTTTGGTTCAACCATTTTCAATAATCGATGCTACAAACTTTGTGTGTTCTACTGTGCCTGTATAAGTTATTAACATATACATCTATAAACGAAATTCGAAATGCTGCTTGACTTAGAAGAGCAAATTGAAAAGAAATTCTTGAAAAGGCTTTCATTTTTCGATTAGTGAAAAACGTTGTTTTCGACAAAGATTGGGGAATTGCTTTTTAAACAACAACACCCCTTTTTCATTATTGAAATAGTATTTATTTCTATTTTCAAAAATAGGCTGAATAAAAAGCTAGCAACTTTTCTGGTCTCCAATTTGTGACCTAAACTGAAAAAGTTATTTTTTTTTTTATAAAAAAAAAAAATATTAAAAATTATAAAAAAAAAAAAATATTATATAAATAAGGCTTAATAAAAACCTAGTACCTTTTCTGGGTTCCAATTTGTTAGCTAAATTGAAAATATTTTTTTTTTTTTTTGAAAAGGGAGATTATGGAATATGTTAAGAAGATTTCTACACTCACAATGTCGAAATTTGGTTGGCTGTTCCCGTAATGAACTGTTTTCCTACAAATTCATTGATAGTCAAAAGCAAGAACGTCACCAGTTACATCTAGCCAATCAGCGGCTACTTATTACCTGCGACTAATTGCTGATTGGTTGAACTGTTTGTTCACAGAAAAATGTCATTTATAATCAAATGTACCAATTCGGCATGCAAAGAAAAAACTACAAAGCGATATCTCTTAGTGGAGTTTAAGTTTGCCATAAGCTGCCTACGATATCGTATGACCAAAACAAAATTCACTGGCAGTTTTTAACACCCTGAATTGCTTATATTTGACGGATGGGAAAGCGAGAAAATTGTCATTTGAAAGGTAGATTTTAAAATCGATGAATATTGCAAATTTAAAATTCATTTCAACTTTACAACTTCGCTCAATAAACCCGTAGTCAAATTCTGACCTAAGTTTTTGAAACTTAGTATTTAGCTCGCATAACTTCTAGTTTTACGTGAATTACTCTCAAATTTAGCAAGCTTTGAATTAACGTCTTTACTTTTCTCGTTTTATTTGACAGGTTCTTGGGCACCGCTTGATGTCTTAAAATAGAAAAAGCTCAAACAGGCGCAACGAACACAATGAAATTCACCACCGTCTAAATATTAAACTTGCGAACGAGAATTCCATGAAAGCGAGGTAGGGGCCAACATTTCAAACTAGAAAATGGTTGTCGTTTGTCGATCGTCTTAACATGTTTTTGAACATGGCTAATTTATCGTTGAATTAATCCGTGGTAATTTTGGACTTAGTTTCCGGTCCGTATTTTTTCTTTCTTTCAGTCACCGAGCGAGTAGATGAGTTCCTTCGAGCAGAAATCAAGCTGTCCTATCATCGTAGTGTTTATAATTAAAATTCCACTCATCGCCGGAGCAAGAATTGAAATCTTCTGATGTTTCAACGTCGAAGCGATGGTCACTGTAATAACTGACAAGTTAAAAAACCAGTCTCTTGAAGATGTTTCGCCTCAACCGGTCGTCGTAAGTTTTGCACTATCAAGTTGTTTAAAATTTAATCGCCCAGTCAGTATGCTAGTGGTATATTCTCCCTCCATAATGATCGACAACCGATCTGACGTTAATTTAAATTTTGTTTATTTTGTTTTCGATTATTCCTTTCAGATTTCGACTGCCGTACTTTCAAGTTACGCCACACAACCGGGCAGAATTCTAGGTAAATTGTGTTAATTTTTTTTAGTTTTTATTGCTATGTTTTGATGTCAATTTACAGTTGAAATATTGACAAATGAATGGTTCATTTAATTCATGGATGCACTATTATTATTCATATGAAATATCTGGAAAAACACATGTCTTATCAAAACTATATCTCTTTCAGATGCTCGCTTAATCCAGCGACACAGAAAAGATGGGTCAACTCAAGGACATTATCGAACTTGGAGTTATCCAACACATAGCTTACGAAAATTGAACTCTGAATCGGTTTTCGCCGATGGTTCGCTATCCGGTAATGACACTTTTGCTCGCGCTCACAAGAGACTGTGTCGCTCTTCATCAGTTCCCGGTCGCAGTGCTACTGAGGACCAAGTTTGGACTCCCCGAGCCTCGGCCGTGTGGCACCCGATAAAGACATTTGAACAGAGTTTACGAAAGATCAGATCTGTTTCGTGCCCAGAAGAGACGACAGTGTGTGCGACAGCCAACCGTGAGCCCGATCCGAACTGCGTTAGCACATCAGGGATGAATGCAATTTCAACTCCGCCAGATTCTCCTACTCCTCGCCCGGCATCGGCAAACGCCGCTTTAAACGACATTTTCGTGTTCTCCCCTATCGACGAAGAGTCGGAAGATAAGCGTGTGTCACGTTTTGTACTCAAGGGATATTCTGCTACCAAGAACGAAAGCAATAATTTGCTGTGTGGTTTGTCAAGGAGTCATTCACAACCTTGTTTTGCTACCGACTCGCTTCAGGCTAAAATTTCTGCTGGAGTAAAACGCAAGAATGAAGAACAAAACCATGAAAGTAGACTACGACCGGCTTTGGATTTAGCAAAAATGGAAGAGGTGATATATTTTATCACTGAGTGGCCTTTGGTTGACCTCGCAATAGATTATAATACTGCTGTTGCGTTGAATAATTAATTGTTGAATATTTTAAAGATTTCTCTTGTAGCTTTCAGTGACTTAAGTTTGTTCTTGAAATGTACTATTTTATTTTCAGACATCCTATTACCGATGTAGAAGCAGAAAAAAAGTCGTAAAGATCCCGAAGTATATGGTAATATTAAAAACAAACATCAATCAGAATATCTATTTATGTCCAGCTGTTGAATCAAACCAGTTATCACTTGATGTGCTAAAATACGTGTACGCGATTGTTTCATTGTCTCTGAATTCATAAACAACAGCTTGATTAGTTCTTATTTTCTTTTGTTTCAGAACAAGCGTGCGACCAAAAATCTGACGCCTTTCTTCACAGAACCAGAAAAATTCTTTCTGAAACCAATCATCGACGCGCAATTAAATGCAGAGTCGACCAGCATTATGATCACACCAACATCCTCTCCAACCAAACAACTGGATTGGAACAACTCAATTTCTTGCCCAGGCGAGAAGCAAAACTCAACACAGAACAAGAAACTTGTTGACCTAACTCTTGTGAACGAAAAATCCACTGACAAGAGTTTGTTTCGTATTGATTGTATTTCAGAACTTGATATAAACTCTATTGAAGAAGATGATGTCTAAAAACTATGTTTCTGTAAGAAATGCGATGTGTTTGCAATACGGGTTTATCGAATTTGGTTGTGACTAGAGTTTGTAAAGTAATTGTTTTGTATCATTTGTCTATAACCTGGCGAACTCTCTCGATTATTTATTATTGCGTATATAGAAAGCCAGCCGAATAATTCACTTGGTTGTATATTTTTGCATATATTAATATTTGCGAAGTCAGACTTTCCGACCACTTTTAAATAGTTTTCTTTATTGCAACTTTAAAACCTTCAAAGATGTTTTATAGTCAAGTCTTTAACGAGGTTATACTGTCTAACAAGTAAAGTAAAAACAAAGTGAGAAGCAGTTTTCTGTGTTTTATTATGAATGGTAATGAGTGATACCAAAGGCACTTATCCGTGACCAAACCCACGTGAAATATAAACACAGGAAAATTTCCCCGCTAGTTTTTTTTCCAAATTTCGCGGGAGCCATCTCACCAGCCAATCACATTCGAGCTGTGACGTCAGGTCCCTTGGGCCTTGGAGACGCCATTGTGTCAAAATGGCGACCATTTTGTTTTGAGGAGCCAGCTACAGAGTTAAATATGAACAGTTTAACCAAAAGTTTATCATTGTTGAAGTCCGGTTCTGTTGAAAAAAAGCAAAAACCCAAGCTTGTTACTCCGGGTGTGAGGTAAATATTATTGTTTTGGCTTCGACGCACTTTATGAACGATTTGCTTGTTAACTCTTGTAGCTATAGGTTACAAATTGCAGTGACGTGATACCGTTAAACGTCAATATATCGATAGGAAGACATTTGCACCCTCAAAAAAACAAAATGAGTTAATTCTATGATAATTTTCTGCGTGTGGATAGTTTTTAATCTCTTTCTTTGTTAACTAACAAATTAATACGTTTAGAATTGGGAGTTTGCAAGTAAACAAGGTAGATGCATGACAGTTGAGTCTGCTAAAATTTTCCAACGGCAAGAGAAATAAAAATATAAATTGTGAAATTTGAACAAGAGAGGCAGGATATATATAATTTCAGAAAATATTTTGCATTTTCTTAAAATATGAAAACAGTTCTTACATGAGTTGTTTTAGGTCACGTTTTATCTATGTAGTTAAACTTGAAGAAGTGTCTCGGTGTAACTCCGACAGTCCTATAGGGATTTAATAAAACTCCGTGTCCGACAGTCGATAAATTTCTCAAAATTACACCAAATATACCAAGATATAATCCTTACCCAACCCTAACCATTTTTCCTAACCCTAACAGTGATTTCGAGAATTTTTGGTTGCTCGTAAAGCGAGGTTTATACTTTCGATATTTTTGTATTTTCTCAACAATCCAAAAGCTTTAGCAAAAATTATCGAAATCATTGTTACGGCTAGGATTAATGGTTAGGGTTAAGATAAGGATTATATCTTGGTATATTTGGCGTAATTTTGAGATATTTATCGACTGTCGGACACCGAGTTTTATTAAATCCCTATACGACTGTCGGACACTGAGACAGCGTAAACTTTCTACTCAGTTCTTGAACAGTTTCAGAATTACAAAATAATACGAATCAAAGTAATGCAAAAAGAGAATGTTTAATTGTGTTCCAAGCATCGCAGTTTGTTTTTATCTTAAATAAACAAATTTTTGGCAAAACTCTACAGGGTGATTTAATGCAAAAACAAAACAAAAAAAACAGGAAAAATTTTAATATTTGGTTGACAAGTTACCTGATTTAACTTGGAGGTTTGAAGCAAACAAGTGTGAAATGTAAATTACGTTGTTAATTCTGTCATAACAGCTAAGCAATACTTTGATGTATGTCTCTCCCTTTGAGTCTTAAGCATAATGACCCACTTATGGAATCATCTACCCAGTTTTTACTGCCGTTTTAATGGTAATTCAATTTTTTTTTAAAATTCAATTAAATGCAGAAAATATAAACATATTTTTAATAGCTGCAGCTATGTTTAATTGCTTTTGTAATGCAGTTAAATTTGATCTTTAAAAATTTGTTTTCTCTTGCAGTGTAGCAAATAGCTGTGAATGGATAAAAGTCAGTTCTGTAAATGATATTCTTAGAGCATAAGTTTTATATTCAGTGAAGCGTTCATAAAAGTCAGTTTTGTAAATGATAATTATTCTCAAAGCACAAGTTTTATATTCAGTGAAGCATTGATAAAAGTCAGTTTTGTAAATGATATTCTTAAAGCACAATTTTTATATTCAGTGAAGCGTTGATAAAAGTCTTGTAAATGATATTCATAAAGCATAAGTTTTATATTTCAGTGAAGCATTGAGGTATTTTACTTTTAGATGCAAATGTTGTTGGTTCTTCACTGTTTAAATTTGTGAAAACTTCATAATTTTAGTCCCTTAATTGTCTTTCATTTATAATTATTCAACTTGAAATACAGTATGCAGCTAATTTTAATGTACTTCAATAGCCTTCATCAGTGCTTTCAATAAGCACCGATGTCCGACAAAGAATGTCGGCTACTTTGATCAGAGATGTCGGTTACTTTTTTCCCTAAATTGAAGTGTAATTAAAGAATGGTCCTTTCAAACAAAATAAAAATTACTTTTAATGGCTTGGATGTAGTTTTTACGTCAATTTCGAGATCAAGGTCAGGCCTCATTGCACATTCGGCATGATTTGATGCCCAGAACACTGGAAATAGCATTTAAGAGCTTCCAGATTTCAAATTTTTCTGGGGGGGCATGCCCCCAGACCCCCCTAGCAAAAGGGGCCTTATGGCCCCTTGTTAATACCGTCACCTACTCTACCCAAACTGGCTACTTACTTCAAAATTAATTTTATTGAAAGCCCTGCTTCATAGTTTGCAAAGTTTAGTAGAGCCCTTTGTGATGAACAATTTATTGAGGATAAATTGTTGTATAATAAGTGTTATTGATACTTAATAAGTGTTGTATAGTTACTAATCAACATTGGATAAATTAATAAAAACTAGCGATAGCAGTCCGATGGATGGTGTTTGAGGGAAAATGAGATGGAAATTTTGAGAAGGACCAAGAGAGCCATGGTGAGAGCAATGTGTGGTGCAAAACTGATGGAGAAAAAGAGGACAGGGAACCTAATGGAGATATTGGGATTGAAGGGAACAGTGGTTCAGATGGCAAAAGCAAATGGAGTGAGATGGTACGGGCATGTGTTA
>ERZ1740055.347-NODE-347-length-11746-cov-6.905739_pt1 | contig 11746 bp, 6 predicted proteins | sample MGYA00581747_ERZ1740055 | MGnify/ENA primary metagenome ERZ1740055 (study PRJEB43018, sample SAMN04849739) | marine metagenome | isolation source: floating plastic debris | place: Pacific Ocean | collected 2008-08-28 | study: EMG produced TPA metagenomics assembly...
TTTGAAATAAAAATGTATTTATTTAGGTAATTCTAGTTTTATATGGAATGCAAATGAAGGCTTGTTGTTTGTTGTTGTTGTTGTTGTAGTCAAGTTCAGGGTTCAGTTCTCCTTTAAAGAACCGAGAATTTTCAACTGGACGACAACAACAAAAGGATAACTCCAAAATCGCACGACCAACGTGCGCGTTTGCAAGTATGGTGAGCGAAATTACGTACATTATATCAATATACAAAGTCGCACTCTCCCTATGTTTTACTTTAGTTGTATAAAGAAATGATTGAAGAGATTATGCAAGAAACGCCTACTTACTTTACTTACTTGTTACTTTACTAACGTTATTCAGTTATTGTGCTCACTTAGTGGATGGCTCCACCTGAATTGTTCTTCAATTGGTACAAGATTTAATGGAGCTGAAACCAATTGTAGAATTGCACACAATTTAGGTATTCTGCTGATGAACAGTAACTGTTTTGCTTTTTTTTTCAGCAGCATTCTAGTCAGTTATGTCTGTTGAGATATCTATATACAAAATTTCGGAACAACAACAACGAACAGTCTGCATTTTTAGACAAGAACTTTTCACAGCAAGCCTGAGTAATAATATATACTATAATATCAAAACACAGAAAAATTGCTATACAGGCATGTAGGGTCGGTTCTCGTGGACACTGGAAGCACATTTTCTTGAAACTTCGTAACCTGGTTACCCGATTTAGTTAGCAACACTTTAACCACTGATACGAGAAAAAACTGAAGCATTTTCTTAAATAGAATTCAGAACGAACTAACTAACAAAACAGCACAATGGTGGATGAAAAAGTTACATCATCAATAATTGCAACTCTTCGAGACAAAAGTGGTGGTCACTTGATATTCCCCCTTTAAGGAAGACGTTTTTTCAGGCGCTCAAAAACTGCTAGGCCCACCTCCCTTCATTACCAAGTGCAAAACACAATCAGTGGGGTAACAAAACCACTGGTTTTTTTGTAGACGCCGGAAAACACTTTGTCTCAGTTACTTTAAACAACTAGCCACGAAAAAACCTTAACAGAACTCGCTTTGTAACAGAATACTAGGAATCTCTTCCATTTGGACTGAAGGATTTGACAACTCAAAAATACAATCCTTTGCTATGATAACAGATCATATACTTGTGGAATTATCTTTGTTAGCGGGGAAATTAACTGCTTTTTCTCGAACCAATATATACGGAAGCATAAAAGAAATACGATTAGTTTTTATCCACATTTAATTAGTCTTCTACAGAAGATATAAGACTACGATAATAATAAAATGACAAAGTTTAAGGGAAAACCAACTATTATCACATAAATTTAAAAAAAACTAAAAAATAATATATTTAGTAGTATACTTGTTGGTTGATATAACACCTTCGAAATAAACAGAGCTTCAAAGTGACGCATATGATCAAAATCTTAACACTATCCATTATAAGGGGAACTGATGTCAATGACAAACAATCGGAAATAAATTTTGTCTTCGGTAATTGCAAAACTTAAAAACAAATGAGGTTTCGAAACAAGAAATGTTGGGTTTAAATAAACTTAAAATGACGGACTGAAATTTCTTTATGTAACATGGGGTAATTTATAACCAATGTCGTTCGTTGTAAACTTCTGCTACATTTTTTACTGTACATATATAAAACAAATATTTGTTGAATAAAGGACAAAAATAAAACAAAACAGACATTTAATTAAAGCACACAGAAATGACTAAAATGCCATTCTTTACAAACTGTCATATTTTTTGCGATTACATATCTCGCTTGTGCAAACAAAGTTGAAACAACTTAAATACATTTGTCAATAGATTTTCACCAAGAATTTTATAATATAAATAAGAAAATTAGCACATTTTCTTGTCGTTACACGTTAAAACTACTTGTGTGACATATAAAAAAAAATCGTTAATAATTAATTAAATCATTTCAATGCACCGCCTGATAACAAAGCTATTTAAGAAAATATATTGCCATATTACACTCTTCAGTGAAAACAAGTTTTTCTCATGTACCTCCTACAAGTTTGATGTCGAGATAATATCTTCCGTTATGAAAAATTGTATTATTTCTAGATTTTATTTTGAACATAAACTTAATACTTTTTACTTCCCACAGTTTGAGAAGTATTTCGCTATGCACACGCAAAAGTATAGTAACTAGACTTCTATTAAATTAAGATTGAAGATTAACAAATCAACTTTTTAATATTGGATAAAATTTTAAAGGTCAATTCTACGCTCAAACTTTCTGGCTCTTTTTGTTATAAGGCTTCTGGGCAGTATTTGCGAGTTTACAAGTGCAGAATTACGCACGCAATAACGAGCTCACAATATCTTCTGCTCAACCGCCGGGTTGTGTTACTTCAATTAAAGTGATTTGCGTCAGGTCGATAACAATTGATGATTGTTGACGATGACAGTTGATGATAGTTGTTTTGCTATTTTTTTCAGCGGCATTATAGCTATGTCTGTTCAGATATCTATTGACGATAACAACTGATGATTTTTGACGATGACAGTTGATGATGTCAATTGATGATGACAGTTGCTGATGATCGTTAACGATGAAAGTTGATGATAGTTGACGATTACATTTGATGATTTTCGAGATGACAGTTGATTGTTGACGATGACAGTTGATAACTACAGTTGATGATGATTGTTGACGATGACAGTTGATAATTACAGTTGATGATTGTTGACGATGATAGTTAATGATGATAATTAAAGATGATAATTGAAAATGATCCAAAGAGGCAAAAAAGTACAAATTTAAACAATAAAGTAAAAACATTTCTTTCAATTGCTTAGTGAGGATGCGTAAATTTAAAGTTGTAAGCTACAGTCTTTTTGGTTAAAATATTTTTCGAGAGGTTTTGAATAAAAACATTTGGAGAATTTTCCACACTCTTTAAAACATCATAACCGAATATAATTTATCTAGCAAGCAAAGACACGATTTACAGTTGATGATTATTGCCGAAAATAATTTATTACTGTAAGAAATGACAATATTAATATTCATCGTTATTATTTATTACATTAATATTAAAAGTATTGTTTTTATAATCTCTTTTATTATCACGATTGATATTAGAACTGTGAATGTTGTAATAGTATTAGTTGAGTTTCCTGACTTCACGTCTGAAATTTTAACCTTTGATGAAAGTACATTAGGTCTTTAGAGGTAATTTTTGAAAAAATCTCCATCAAATGTGTTTAAATCATTATAATGTAGGACGTAAGAATTAAAGTGGTTAAATCAATTAATTCTTTATTTTGTAACAAGAGTAATGAAAAAAAGTTTGCTTCAATTTACAACCAATTTCAGGTTTCCAGCCGATTACCATTCGCGTCAGCAATTCAAGCGATAACTAGGAGAAATACTAAAATCTGAAAGCTATTCATAATGCATTCACAATACGTTCACAATATTCTATTCATTGTAATAAAGGCATTCGCAGCGTCGACAACAATTAGCTGAATTAATTATGAATTGGCCAAAGCAGGTTGTAATTAGAAAAATTCTAGCAGAGTCAGTTGCTTTTCAGCTACGTCAATTGTATATAAATATTGCTTTCAACGGAGATAATTTTTGCCACAAAAATTTGTCCTACAAAATCAAAATTGAAAATGTTTGGCTGTAGCTGTGGGTAACACGATCTGAAAACAAACCATAATTTCTTTCTTGTAAACATTGGCTGTCAGTAACGCATTGTGACAGCAACACTTGAACCGGTTTCCTGAAGTGTAGGTCACAGGGAAAACACCAGCAAATTTTTACGTTTTCTGTGAGCACCTTTTGTGAAGAAAACGTTTCCAGCTTCATTACAGGGTAAAAAATAGCAAAAAATCATGCAGTGTGTTTTCCTGTCTTTCATTACGTGTCACACATACTATTCTAAAGGTTTATTTTGTTTTTCTCGACAAAAAATGGGTAAGAAAGGTCGCCAACCGAGAGATGGCGAACGCGTCAAAGCGACTCATAAAAATACCTTCTTATTTGTGTTCAACCCTCATAATAATCTCGCCTCTGACGCAGAGAGCCAAATTAATGTTTCGTATTTTTAGAACGATTTATGGATCAATATAAACCTTTTCTCACTATTATCATTCATCAAGCGATTATCCACTCCTGAGATTAGATTGAAGAAAAAAATTCTTGACGAAAATCAACCGACTAATATTAAAACTAAAAATATTTTGAAATGGGCCAAAACAAGTTCATATCTCTAAGTATTAAATGTCAACGCCGAGACAAAATTAAGGTTTTCGATTATTTCTAAACCATAGTCAAAGAGAACCTGATGATTGCCTATTATTAAATTTATGATTTTCTCATTTCCGTAGGAACAGAAACCTCGTAGAAACACGAAATGTAAAGCGCTAGAATCTTATTGGTTTTCCTGAACTCTGCTTTCGCACTTTGTTCTGAAGATCTGATAAAAATCATGAATATTACATTTGATGGTAATGACAGAAAGGAATATGTCGTGCAGGGGGTTGGGGATTAAATTTGGTACACAAAAATTATTGAGATTGAGAAAGTTTGGTATTTTCTCCACTGAAACTATGGCAATCAAAAACCTTCCAGAACTATACTAAGCCTTCACAAAGACATCAGAACAGCTATTATTTATTTGCGTTTGAATATAAACATAACTTCGACATCGCTCCCACACGGTTTATTCTACAGCCTGATTTCTTTTACATAAGCGTTAAACCCTTGCGGGATTTTAGTAAGTATTCACTTTTAATACATGGTCTTGATACAATCTAAGATCTCAACAATTGACCTACAATATTAAGTCTCAGACACCGAATAGACCACCAAAAGAATTAACTGTTACTCCATTTTAAATATTTCATTTCTCAAGATCGACTTATTTCTCATATGCATACTGAGTGAGCTGCGATGATTTCATGACATCGTAGTATTCCCAAGAGATCAATATAAATTTGTCCGTATATTTTTATCCCCAAAATGAAACCATAAACCATTCACAGAGCTTGGCAGTTTGAGGGTTTTTTATTTCGAAATGAAAGAAATTTTTCAAGCGTAGATTGTCTTGAATAACAAGCGACCGAATTTTCCCAAACTTAGAATAAAAAATAAATGAAGCGTGTGTGCCTTGAAATAGTAGATATCTCGCGGGGTAAACCACATTGTACACAATACTTACGTATTTTTAAACGGGAAAAAAAATTGCGAATAAAATAACGAACAGCGAAGTAGGTTCATATTAAAGTAATATTTATTCTGTTCCCAAACGTCTACGGAAATGCTACACATCGCCCCCACAAACTATAAAAACATTTTGAGATTCTTACCTGTTCCTGAGCTTCGTCAAGTTGTTCAGCTTGGCTGATCACACAATTTTGGTCTAAGGTTTTACTTAATTCTGTCTGTGGCGATTTCACAACTGTGGTAAGAACTGACCCTGTCTAAAATCAATATAAAAGAAACAATTGCTCGGCACGTGTATAAATAAATTCAATTTTTTATGAATTAATGCCAGAAAGGCTTATATGAAAAATATAATCGTTGTGTCTCTACCGCACGACCGGTGACTCATTTGAGACGGTTTCAACGATAGAATGCACTTACACCATTTCCGCTGTAAAATAATAAATTTGTACCTGGTTTGTTTTTATGTCCAACACGGCCCAAGAGAGTGAGACAATCTCTTCCTCTTCGGCATCGCTGTCTAAGCTTTCACATCGGGCAACAGTACAATGAAGACACACGAACTTGTCGAATGAACCCATGTTTAGCCAGTACCGGAATGGATCAAGGATATGTTGTTCTGAGCGAGAAACACCGAGTCAACTGTGTATTGAAGATCATGTGAGAAAACCGGCAAGTCCACTTGTCTGATTGGCTGACACTTGGTGTGGGGGTTGTCTCTTTTGCCACGTGGATTAAGAAACAATTATTACATTCGAATTGGTTCCGTTCGCCAAAACTGCACGACTGACCGAAACTTCTGCAGGCCGGGCAACCAAATTTGTTGCTGTGCAATCCGTTTGTGCTATCAAAACTCGCTGCGACGAAAGAAAATGATAAATTCGACAGTTTGAATTTCATTTAAAGTTGCGAAGAATTTTGTTGTGATGATGTGAGAAAAGGTGACAAAATTGTGTCCAGAACGGTTGAATAAGATCATAACAACGATCTGGCAGCATTCCCGGTAGATGATGAATTTTACACTTCGTGTTTGTCGTAATGGGTTTGGTTTTGATGTGTACAAGCCAGTTGGACCACAAAGTGAATAGTAATTCAGTTTGCCCAACACCTGTGTTAGTGATATTAAGTTTGAAATGAAGACTAAAATATTCTCCTCGAATTATTGCCGTTTGTAATCCGACAGTCAGACTACCTCTACAACCACATGTAACAACCACTGGTCAATTCATGATTTTTTTTTTTACGAAAAGCTGTAATACTATCGAAACAATGGCAGAGTAAAAAGAATGCATCCGTTTTATGACAAGTTGAGCGTGTATGTCATTTTGCTAACCTGAATTCTTTAAAAGATTAAAAAAACTGACGTATTTTCCCGGGATTCAGGCACCTGCTACAAGTACTACTGGGAAAACAAGTTGACTTTTCAGTATAAGAAACGAGTAATATTTACTATTAGAAATTGACCGTAAGAATAAAATTTCCCGATTAGCTTGGATTCGATCGAAGTCGATATTACCGGTGGCTCACTGTTAATTGTCTCCAAAAATATTTTCTTTCGACCATTGAGCGTCTGACGAGATCGATTAAAAATAAATTGTTCAAACTCGTTTCTCATAAAACGAATAATTAAAAAACTGGTAAGAAAGCGTTTAACAACATTTGAGAAATTATTCTCTGTCAGTATTTGATGTGAAATTTTCTTTCTTGTATTATGCTAATAATTTTATTTAGCACCAGAGTTATTTAATCGGTCCATGGTTTTGTCATACAGTTTGGGAAAATTTTAAATGAACTAAACGTTAAAACTTTAAAAACATACTAAACTACGAAGACTTGTGAAGAATTTATCTACCAGTTCATGCTAGAAGGTGACATTACAAAACAGTTGTACACAGAAAAAAACAATTTGCATTGATTCTATGGAAAAATAAACTCTTATGTATTCCACTTATATTTGATATTTGGAGTATTTATTTTTTCATAGCCAATCACATTTTAAGAAATAAATTATACGCACGCACAAGCAGCAAAAGCAGTGTTTCAATTGACCTTACGGGAAAAGTTTTGTCCCCTGTAAAGAAGATCAAGAAAATATTTTAAGAAAAATGTCGACTGCAATCGAAAACCCCGTCTAAAATTGTTCGAAAACTATTCTATAAAACTTTTGCTTCTTTATGCAGTAAGTTAAGAAGACAATAATTACCCAGCGTGCATTTCCATTTTCCCCTTCCGCTCCACTCGAAGGGAATTACCAGCAAGGTTCCAGAATAACAAGAAATTCTGATCGGCCCGTTTGGCGACAGAACATTTAAACTTTTCGCATGAAGCATTCTATTTCTACAAACCATTACTTGTCATTTCAGTCAATCACACTATACGTTGCTTTGAAATAGACACATAATCGAACTCGTCTTAACAGGTTCAACCACTTAATTTGCGCTAAAGTAAAGCATGATCTTAGGAGCAAGTCAAACACCGAATTTCAAGATAAAACTGGCAGCATAACTTTAACTTCTCATGGTCTCAAGGATTTTCAAATTTGAAAAACTATAACCTCCCGTACTTCAGGAGCTACCGCAGAAAAAACGCGAATTTAAAGGAAAACATAAAAAGAACGCAAGTGTCAATTTTTCTTGTTACCATTAATATTCTATGACGGTGAAATATTAACAAACGACCAAGCTGAACCCTAAAGCTTTAAAACCTGTACTTAGCAAAACTTGCACAACAAGATTTTAAAATAAGAATATTAGTTTATTTTCGATAAAAACCCACAACCTGAATCGAACAATTCAGTTTCTGTAACAAGTTTCTCGTTACAAGGCAACCATAGGTAACCAAGTTGCTGCAACAACGCGACAAGATTTTTGTAGATTTTAATTTCAAAAGAATAAAGCGCTTGGCTTTAAAAACTGTATGTAAGCAATGACCGCAGATAGCAATATGATCTTTATTGACAGATTGTGCGTGGGAAGTTAAAATTATTTGGTATTGGGAAAATAAAGTGTGGCAACTGAAAGACAAATAGACGATATTCAAGAAATAACTAAAGCATTGTTTTCAAAAGGAGCGTTACCTAAGGGAGTGATTTGTTTTCAATTAATTCACCAGCGAAAGCTAAACAAACATCTATTGTTAATCAACGCTTGGCAGAAAAAAAACTGAATATATTTTGTTTAAAAATTTTAGTCTCTGGGAAACGCTAAACCTTTTTAATCTGTTGGTTGAAGTCTACAGTAAATTAAACGAAGTTTGATTTTTCCTCAATGTAAAATATTTAGAGTTTTTGGAATTACAAAACAGAGATAAAAAGGTCTCCTAACTGGTATAAGCTTGAAAGGTTCTTTTGATAACTTTGTGCCATTTTCATTAAAACAATTTCAATCAGGCGCTTTCGTCTCAGGTGTGTTTCAATTCATAAATACATTAAAAAGCTTAGAGCATTCACAAAAATCTACAGCTTTGATGGGTAAAACAATACAGCCCCTCAGACTTCGGTCATTAAAACAATGAAGATACAATTAGGAAAATATAAACAAGTATTTCGGATGTAAGCGAAGGAACAATATGGAATAAGCGAAAAGTCCGATTGAAAATATCAAAAATAATAGACACCAGAAAAACAAGCGAAAAATTCGTTAATAAAACCGGCCGACGGCGATTGTTCGAGAAATTCAATTCGAACCGACAGGAAACCTACTGATAAGAAAGGGGTATTGAGAAATCCTCAACATACAGTTTAATGTCAAAAACAAAAAAAATCTGTGATAGTCCACAACAATGTCGCCCACATTGGGCGCTGAGAGAAATAGTGGCAATTATTTACCCAAGCTACCACAGATGGTTTGAGGAGGCGCCTCAACCCCGTGTAAACTTCGTAAACTAGGCTCGTGAAACATGCTGTTTTCGCGCCGCACAATTTTTTTGTAATCTAAAAACACAACAATAAATTTTATATACCTTGACGATATCTTTCTACTCGATTAAAAATTTTCCCATAGCGAGTTGTTTAGGAAAATAGCATCAATCAATAACAACCCGACGACGGAAAGTACGATATAAGGGCAATTCTAGTTACTCTTATGAAGTAAACATTGCAACATTGTAAATGGTAGAACAAAAAGTAAATATCGGATAGATTGGTGCAACGAAAGCCTTGTTCTATATTTAATGGCAAAATCTTTAAAACTAATTTTGAGAAAAATGTTCTAAAATCTAAAATCACAAGGCGTCGCCTGGTACAATAATAAATAGCAATTCGCATAATCTGCAATAGTTCTGTCCATGTCTCCCAATGCCACTGAGAACGGCCTAGGTTGTAAGACAACTGAACAAATTTTTATCCCTGGAATGCAAGAACAATAAATGCTTATTTTAGAATAGATATGCAGTGCAAATACTTTTCTTGGTAGACAAATAAAAATTTTTTTTCGATGTGAAAGAATCTGCGGACAAAACAGAAGCAGGACGTATTCAAGAATGTTTCACACCAATAGGTTACAAAGAGATTATACAATATTTAGCAAATGCAAACTGGTACCATTTTCCAGTCAGTAACCCCTAAACTAAATGTTATAACTCTTGGACCAACCTGATTAGTTTAGCGTTAGTTTAAATGAGAGGAAACTGAACAATAAAAGGCCCGTAAAAGTAAGAATCTCGTTTACGTTTTACCTAATAGAATCAGACCATTCAAAACTTCAATTGAGTTAACAGGACCGTTCCGGATACAGACGTCCTTGGCTGTCGTCTCTCAGTGAAACTTGAGGGTTAGCATAATAATAGCCACACTTGAAAACCTTCACTTGTGCAAGACTGTCCAGACTATCTTCAGTTTCAAAGTTATGGCGAATGTCATGAGATTGCATATTGAATATAAACCAAAACGAAAGTGTACATCAAAGCAAATGTTTGAGACTATACAAGGTTTATTGCTTATTGAATTCTAGATAAACAATAAAATATTCTGATCGGTCTGAAGCTCTCGCAAAACGAAGTCTTTGGCGTAATTTTTTATACTTTCTAGCTAAAAACAATGACTCGACCGGAGGTCTGCATTTTCCAGACACGGGGTGGTACATGTTTAGACCTGTATGCGATATACTTTACCTATTGTTTAGTTAGTACCACGTACTCCTGATGACCGTCCAGGAAACAAGTTGCAACAAATTTGGCAGTAACATTGAGCAATCCAGTCATAAGATCACCACACTTGTGCGCAAAACAAATAAAAAAACTTTTTATTTAAGGATTTGATTTAATAATCCAATAACGAAGGCCTGGTCTGGTTTAAAGAAAGACAAGGCCAGAAACCATTTCGATCCTTAAAAATCAATTTCATAACAGGAAGTGGCAGTGTAAAAACACAGGAGGAAGACAATCTAGGAAATGGGGAATAGAAGCATTGTGAAAAAGTATCATTATTCGATTCGTACAGTTTTTCAAAAATATCAATAATACGGAGAGAAAGCCAAAAAACTTGAAATACAACATCACAGAGCAATCTGTATGCATCATTCAATGTTTACTGCATGAGTAGCGCCTCCCTTAATTACAACACTCGAAATTCGTAGATGACTTCAACAGACGGGGATCAAAACGTCATGTCAGCACCACAAAAAAATTGCACTCCAATATTAACATAATATTGATAAAAGCAAAAAGAAATTTGGCTTTCTTTCAGTCTAGGGAACGGAAAGTTTATATGCTATTGAAAGGAAGTAGTTGGCAATATTTAGTGTGTGTCATTAAAATTTTTTCCTATGAACCAAACCATCCAACCTAATTTTGAGACAAAGTATATAGCTTCAAACTGCTTGTTTTCAATGCAAAGAGTTTGTTAAAATTTATGGCTGTAAAAACTCTTTTTCCAATCATGTTCATCCCCCAAATCACTATTCGTCCGATACCACTCATTAACACAACGAAATGAATGTTATTAATTGGTTATCCACAGATTCAAACAGCATTCATTCGCTAAACCAATACAAACAATTCAGAAGTATTTCAGAAGTTGAAACGAGCGTAAAAAGCAGCGGACCAACGAAGTGGAAACAATTACAGCAAGGAAAAAATGGTGTTTTCCGTTTTCAAACATTAATTTTCTATTTTGCTTTTAATCACCTTTTAATAAATTCTATTGAATTTAAATTCGTATCTACGTCAATTAAAAAATTTGTTCATTCAAAGAAAGAACACAAGACAATTTAAAACAAACGAGATTGTTGCCATGAATTATTAAACTGCCCAGTTGGAGTTTTCTTCCTGAAATTTCTACTAATCATAACACGCAGACAAATTCTCTGATTAGGCCAAAAGAACTGAGAAAATAAAATAATCAGGGTTTACATTTTGTTTTGAATTTTTTAACAAAAACAAACCACACAAGAACAATTGAAGTTGCTTCTTTTCAAATGTTTTGATTTAACTTTTGAACTGGCAAATGAATTAGTCTGCTTATCCCTTTAGTAACGACACCGGAACCTAACATCATACATTTATAATATGGTTTATTAAACAAGACAAAAATAC
>ERZ1740055.348-NODE-348-length-11735-cov-7.238185_pt1 | contig 11735 bp, 2 predicted proteins | sample MGYA00581747_ERZ1740055 | MGnify/ENA primary metagenome ERZ1740055 (study PRJEB43018, sample SAMN04849739) | marine metagenome | isolation source: floating plastic debris | place: Pacific Ocean | collected 2008-08-28 | study: EMG produced TPA metagenomics assembly...
CGGCCATGGTTAAATCAAGAAACAAAGGTTAACGTTCATAACCGCACGGTCTTGCTGGTTAGTGACACATAAACCGAAATCACGTGATCGATTTTGCAGGTGCGGAATTTTTTACAGTGAGCGAAGGTTGCTTATTAATTTTAATAATTAGAATCAAGCTAAGATATCTATTTCACTAAAATTAGCAGGTTCTAATGATTTTATTCAAACTCAAATTAATTCTTTTTAAAGCGAGCGCAAATAAATAAATAAATATTGTCGAATTGATTAAATAGATTTTAATCATAATTTTTTAAATTTTAAAAAACGGTAGAAAGCACAAACCACTCGAACTCAACTCCACGGTTTGGCCCGAACCTACACGCATGCGCACAACCGGCTTCACACGAGTAACTACAATGCAAGCAACCGAAGCAACCGTGGACAGCTGTTTCGTCCTTGTTTTCAACAGCACGGTATAGCTTTTCAGCCAAAAGCAAAGAGCTACAAGTGCGAGTTCAGAGAACTGCTTTAAGGCTGAGCCGCCGTCGGTTTTATTCAAGCGTGATTTCATTTCCCAAATATTACCTGTTATAATTACTTTTAGTTTTCTATTCGAGCTCGATTACACGCTTCAAGTACAGTGCCTTTCATTCAAATGATCTTTTAGTAAAATTAATATAAAACGTGATGGTCTATCTTGAGAAGTATAACTTTGAGTTTTTAATTTTATGTATATATTCTCTATGTTAGTACAATGGCAAAAAAGAACATTCAAAATTTGAGTATAAAATCTTTCTTGTTTCACGTTGCTTCAGCGTCAAGCAACCTATGGATATAAATTAACGTTTGAAAACCTTTTAGTTACTACTTTGCACTATTAGTTCAGTGATGTTGTCAACAACCTCCTCTAATGCATCACTTATGGCATAAACGAAAGGTAGCTTTAATTCATTTAAAGAAAGAAAGAAAGAAAACTTTGTAATTAAGTTAATAGAAAATGAACACGTTTTAAATTTTCCGTCTGTACAGCTTATGCCCAACCAGTCGACAAATTTCCATTCTGAGCTCACATGATTTATGTAGCGCTATTTCGACCAGCTGTAGAATAGAAATATACGAGGAACTTCTCAACTGACGTGCGAGTACTGTTTTTTTTAACCGTCTAGATATATTTGTTGTAAGAATTACAATTGTTTAGTGTTACATAAAAAGTTAATCTATTTTGATATTTGAAGGTAAATATAGATGACCTCTGCAAAGACATCGATCTTTCTTGAATAAAAGAAAACAATGGAAAGAGTTATCAGATAAATTGTTTAAAGAAAAACAGAATTTTTTCAGTCAAATTGTCAAGCTCACTCAAATTTGCGACATTTTAAGTGGTTCTTGGAGGAGCAGGTGAATGACGGCTGTCATTCTGGTTTCCATTTCTTCCTATTGTTTGTTACAATAAGGTCACGTGTCTTTTAGATACGTGCTTTGATTTTAAAACTCAACACCTGCATTCAAGGCAGCTAGTTAAAAGTGTTAAACAAGCCTTTTTGTTTAACCAAGTGTGACAAAACAATACTGTTTTGTTCTCCATGCACGAGTTACGAGATAAACATTTTCAACAAGATGCAATTGTGAGTACAGTGAACAGGCTCATGAGAGAGAAGCGAAACATTTGAGAATTTCTTTCTTTTGATAGCATTTAAACAAAGCTAGAGAAACTTATTTAAGTTTTAGTATGATCATGAAGTAAAAGATGATAAAATTTCTGTTCCCGTTTTTCCTTGAGCGTTGAAACAACGAAATTTAACTTGGGTTTTGATTTTTTGGTCAATATCAAAAGCACGTTTCATTTCTATCTTGATTTATCATTAGAAAACTTTTAGAAAACTAATGCTAGTAATTTCAATAGTTCATACTGTATTGATCATTGCAAGTTTATTAATATAGAGAGAAACCTGACCAAAGTTATGCGTTTGTAAAAAAATAAACTCAAAAACGACAAGTGTATTGCATTTCAAATTTTTGTTTTGATATATCAAAACTAAAGCTATGGTTGTTTAAAGATTATTTAGGTTGATTGATAAACGCTCTTGAAATCTAAGAAATGGCATTCTTTTTATATATTTAAGACCTTTTTGTAGTTGTTTTGTAAATTCTGTATAAAAGTGAGAAATAGGCAACAATAGCTGAAACAAAGTTCGACTTTCCAAATTACAGGCTTTTCTGACTGTCGGATCCGCCCAGGAATTACAAAGAGCTGGCGTAATTGATGCAGATTATTTAACCATTGTTCTCAATCGTGCACATGTCTCGTTAGAAGAAATTTGTTAAAACGGGAAGCTAGTTGAAAAGCGAAATCAAGAAAGAGGAAGTTCTGACAACTTTTACTTGTCATTGAAACTTATAAAATAGCATGCACGTAAAATGTTTGAGATGAATCTTCACATCCACGAAGAAACCCGAATCTTATCTTTAGCGCGATAAAAAAAACTAAATCTATTTTTGAGGTTTGCTTCAACAGCTAGAAACGCCAGGTGTATTACAAATGCTGTATCCACGCAGACTGAATGTTTGCGGCTGAAAAAAAATGCCATAAAAAGTAGACTTAAAAACTTCCTGTTTATTTACTGGTGAGATATAATTAACTTAGCATTTCGGTTTTGTCTCGAAATATCAAGACAATTTGGCAAAGAAAAACATATGACAATTGTTCATGCAAAAGAATTTAAAGTGTTCTTAATTATGCATTTAAAACATGTCAAGCAGTGGAAATAATAAACTTCAAATCTTGATAAACTTCAGAGTTCGTTGAAAGCAGTTGACAGTTTCGGAAAGATCAGCTTATCGTCTTTTCCAAAGATTGACAATCTCGTGTTAATTTCTCACATTTTCATTAAATTTTAAAGATACTTTTTTCTTCAGAGCCAATAATATAAATTCCGTTTTAGTCTTCATTAAAGTTCTTAATAAGATTTTTAAAATATAGCAATTTGCTCTTGTTTGTGTTTGTGGTGCGATGGACCGGGTGAGAGACTGGGGATGGTGGAAAAGTTTCATGGATGTCCCTTTTTTCTGTAGTAGAGAAACTGCTGTTTTAAGCTTAATTTAAGTTTCAAGTTATTGGATAAAACTGAAGTATAAGCTTTCATGTAAGAATTTATTCTAAACAAAACCGAACTGAAATTTATCCTTTCAGGAGTCAAGATGTATTTGGTTGAAAAGAGAGAAAAAAAGCACTGTTTACAAAAGAAAACAATATGTGAGCCCATGAATGCAATAATTGCAATGCGAATTTCGTTACAATCCATTTCATTACTGTTGCATGCAACATGCAGCTAATGTTTTACATCTTTTTGGTTTAAATTAGTTTTTTAATTTTTCTTGCTATTATTCGATAAATTGAAAATTATTGAAAATTGAAATGATTGTTGTATTTGTTTTAACTTAATTAATGACAACGTTAGAATTAAAATACAATGTTATGTTCAAACTTTGCTTAAGAGGAAGTTGAACTTAAGATCACATTAAATTATTTTATTGTAATTATCAACTGCTTGGATATTTTACTTAAAATACATTAATTATAAATTAAGTAAATTTAATTAAGCCAGCTTTGAAACTACTATGATCACCAACGTAAATAGTTTCGGTTGTACACGCTTCGAGAGTTAAGCCCCGTCTACACAAGAAATATTCTTATGTGACAAGTCTTATAATGATGTAAAGACGAGGAGAAACTCGGAAAAAATCCGAGCTCCAGATGGGATTTATTTGACAATTTTTATTTGCTGGTATTATTTCCGTCTACACGAGCACTTTTTATTTGAAACAAAACCGTCAAAAGATTGGAGACTGGGAACTATAGATGATATTAAAAAATTGTCAATTTTATGTGTTTAATCTTGTCTATACGGACAATTTTCTGTATGTGACAATTTTTCTTTGCCACATAAAAACTAACACGCCAGTTTTTCAACAAACATGATTGTCATACAAATATTGGTCAATTTTTTTCATCTACACGAGCAAATAAAAGTTGTCAAATAAAAATTGTCACACAAAAATTGTTCGTGTAGACGGGACTTTAGCCTGATAAAACTGTATGTTGTATGTTGCCGTAAGGATGTTAGTCTAAACTGAACTGAACACAACGGTTAATTTAGACAACTCATGGTTGAAATGTTGATCATTGGTATCAAATTTTGTTGATCAAATATTGATCATCGCCATTATAGTAGTGTAAGGAGCTGATGTTTGGAGTTTTAGTCTGAACTGAACTAAACACAACGTGTAATTTAGACAACTCAGTCTTAAGAATCTTATGATCATCGCCTTAAGTAATGTAACCGGAGCAGATATTGGGAGCGTTATCCTGAACTGAACTAAACACAACGCTTAATTTATATTAGATAGCTCAAGGTTGAAATCAGTTTATGATTATCAGACATTACAGTAAGTAATGTATGGAGCTTAAGTTTGGAGTGTTAGTCTGAAATGAACTAAACACAACGTGTAATTTAGACATCTCAAGGTTGAAATGTTTATGATCATCACCGTACTGAAGTAGTGTAAGGAGCTGATGTTTTGAGCGTTAGTCTGAACTGAACTAAGCACAAGGAGTAATTTAGACAACTCCAGGTTGAACTGTTTGTGATCATCACCGTAAGTAGTGCAAGGAGCTGACGATTGGAATGTTAGTTTAAACTGAACTTCAGTATTCAACGCGTAATTTAGGCAATCCAACGGAGGTGAAATAACTTTTCTACAACTGAGTAATTTATGTATTTGAAGGTTAAAAGATCTATGATCATCGCCGTAGATTGTGTGTAAAACCGGGTTTAGTTAACTATTTGAACCAATTCGCCAAAATACTAGGGGTTTTTAACACGAACAGAGTTGTTAATGAGACATTGCAAATGTGAAACCGTCAGTAGAACGCCACAAATTCAAAGTAAGCTGCATGATTTATTTTTTCGTTCAAGTTCTTTTATCAAAGCTAAACTTCTATTGGTATTTGGTTCTCTTTGCCTCACGATGAAATAAAAATTCAAAAGCTTGCAAATCAGTTGGTAACTTACAATGAGTGCAGGCCGCTAACCATTAGACAAATTCTTACTATCTGAAATTCAGATTTTGCGCTGTGGAGAACGAATGAAAGATTTCATAAATAGTGTTCACCGCAATGTTAAAACATTTGCCTTTAACAGCTGGTTAACAATTGCAAGTTACCATGGTGAAGAGATATTTGCACATGCATGACCATGCCACTGTAATTGTTCTGGTATTTTTGGCGTAACTCGTTCAGTCTTTCTAAGTTTTAACCAATTTGAGCCATTATTTTTTATATTTTGTTGTTTTAACCAAGGTTCAAACATCAAAATTATATAATTTTAATGACTTATTTTTCAAATCTTTAGAGCTAAATGTTTTACGTGGCAGTTTTAAAATTCCCTTTTTAAATCTATGTTACGACAGTTTTTTTAAGTTTTTTTTTTTTTAATTTGTAGAGTTGTTGAGTTGTTGTGATAGTATTAGGGAATTTGAAATTGATATAGGATAGATTTCATGGTGTAAAATAAAGAAAAGCCCATATCAAAACATCTGTGTAATGACGGGTCGCATCTTCTTTGCATAATACTAAAAAAAATCTTTAACGGAACACACCCCTTTCTCCTTAAAGCTTTATACTTTCTTTATGTTCCAGGGTTTCAGGAAAAAAATGTAGCCAATCTTTTGAAAATGTTAATTCTCTCGGACTACAACTTGTGTATACTTTAACCTGATCATTTTCATTTCAGCAGCGCTTTCAGTGTGGTCTGACCAAGTCGCATAACACCGTCAAAACAATACAGGTCTAACTTAAGAATTAAATAGAAACAGAATTATGTTTGCCGCAAACCAAGGCAAGCTTCTGACAAGTCAAAGAGTACGTGCGTATCACAGCACGCGAACTCAAAAGGCAGAACCAGCAATTAAAGGAATCTGGCTAAACGCAAGTTGTTAACGAAACAAACAGTGATATAATCTCATTATTCGAAGTTTCTTTCATATCAGTCCAATAAGAAATAAAACCGCATTAAAAATAACTGTTTTAACTAACTCTAACTTAAACAGAGAAAACAGAAAAAAAATGCCAGAGTAAATTAAAGTAAAATGTTTGTAAACTAGTATTCTTAGAAAAAAGCCGTTCTTTCTTCTCAGACCTCTCAGACAGAAAATTTAACAAACAAATCAAGTTTGCTAATAAAGTATTAAAAAACTTCATTTTGCGGGTTTTTGCTTAGCTTTTATTTGTTCTCAGTTTTCACGATAAATTTAGATAAAAGTATTGTTGAAATAAGCTACACAATCTGCCAGTCTGAAATGTTCTCATTTCGTATCCGTCGTATGACATAAACAACCAAAAACAAGAAAAGTATAAAATGCTTACGTTTTTCGTTTTAATTCTTAATATTCAGTATCAGTAACTGTCATAGCTTAATTGCATAAGGTACTTTCTAAAATATAATAGTTTCGTATCCGAGGTCTTATCTTTGGTAAATCGTCCGGTTTTAAATATGAAAAACCGTCTTTGACAGTTTCCCGCTTGTGATATGGCGGCTTGATTCCAAAAAAAGTTTTACCAAAAATAATAATTGAAGCTGTGAAATGCAATATTAATGATATTCGGAAGAAATCAGCACTCATTTCCGTTAACGAGGAAATGATCCATTGGATTTAAAAATCTCAAGGGATCAACATTTTGATAGAAAACATCTTTATTAAAGTCGAAGATTGCCTATGTCTAGAAGAAAGATAGACTTTATTGGACAATTTTGCATTAAAAATCTTTTGATTTTTTTTTGGCTGAAGTGCTTTTGATAGCATTCTATGATTGTGTTGGTCGGCCGATATTCTATTCAAATAAGGTCAAAATTCATACAATAAGATTGTCTCGGCACATTTGGAGGTATGTGACAATAAATAATACATACATTTGAGATATCTTTCGAATTAGCGATTAAATTCCCGCTATCTTTAGTGAATTTTAAGTTTGCGCTTAATTGTTGTTCTTTTTGAGTATATTGCTACGAAGGGCTTTCCGATTATACAAAGAAAAAGAATTAAAATATTTTCTTAAAATTTAGTGAGAAAGCATACGACTTAAACAAGCTAGATGTCTCTGTTGTTGGGACAATCATTTGTTGCAATAGCACATTTGGCTAATGAAAAATGACTCTCGAAGTCCTATGACAGGAGAAAAGACAATTGGTTTAATGGTAACATTAATACATTATTTTCTTTACACTGAACTGACATTAGATTCAATCATCAATCCTTTAGGCTGGGAACTGAAAACAAAACATTTGATATGATATTTCCCCACCATGATTTCATTAGATCTTAATTTTAAGCTTTTAAAATCCCAAAAATCTCGCTTATTTTTTCTAATTATAAACAGAGTGATCTTGTTCAATCATTTCAACTCTGAATCATCAGCAAATAAAGTGACATTAATCCCACGACAAAACCCAATATAAAAAAATAATTCGTAACCTATTTCCCTCTATTTTACACAGGAAGTTCTCGTGAGAGCCACGTCTTAAACTAATGGCCTCATGTGTTTGTGTGCGCACCTGGGGCATATTGAAAAACTCGCACTTAACAAAGTGATGCGTAAATTTGCTTTTAATACATAACTAAAACACAACTTATTACCAGGTTTAAATCTACATTTCTAGAAGCAAGAGAAAGGCCACGAAAACAGTCTTAATTCGTAGTCAAATGTAAACAACCAGACTTTCTTGGTATTGACCTAAATTGAACTGACATAACTTGAACAGAATCATTCATTTTTTGTGGCAACTTGCAGATTGTTGAAAGAAAAATGTTTCAAAGCAACTCCGAAGTGATAAATCTCAAACATGAACAAGCTGTTGATTACCTTGTAACTGTTTGAAAGTTGCAAGCGCCAGATTTTTTTCTCAATGATTTAATTTTAATTTTAATTAAATTGTCTTCCCTTCGAGATTGTTTTAGTTTGGCCCTGGCATAAAAACTGGACAAAAACTGATTTCGCAAGGTCTTCAAAGCGGCGTTATTAATGTTTCCAGATCAGAGTATTTTAAACAAAGTGAAACATCTTTACTCAGAGAATCAAATTAAAATTGTAATACCTCCTAGGCAGCCATGTTTTCGGCTGCAACAAATAGTTGAACTGACAAACTTTAAATGTACTAGGCAGAAGTTTCTGAGTCACCTGTTGGCCGGTACAACTTAAAACTTATTCTATATGTAAACTGCAACATAACTTTGAAATAAAGGACATGAAATAAATTTTAGTAATCATAAACAAAAACTCTATATTTCGTTAAATAATATGTTTTTTTTTCATCCCTTGCTGAGATAAGATCAAATTTTTGATAAAAAAAACGCAATCTGTCGGACTTTGGAACGTTTAGTTAACATTAAAGGATGGAACGGCTAAAAGATGCCGCGTGTTGTAGCAACTACCGAAAATATTGTCTGTAAATTTTAAACTGAAATAGCTTCGGCGTCTTTAGTTGTAGTTAGTGTTTTTGTCATTTTAGTGTGTCAGCTCTTATCAGAAAAACGTTAAGACTAATGCCAGCCGAGTTAGCCACAAAATTCATTTCGACGCACACATTTAACAAAAACGCGCTTAATTTTTAAAAAACTTATACCCAAGACTCCAAAAGATTAATTTGCGAAAATCGCTTACAAATATTGGGTGTCGACCGAAAAAACAATATTTCAACTCAAGAAAGAAACGACATCAAAGAGCGGATCTGTTATTTAACAGTAGCAAAAGTTAGGGCATATATTTTGACATTACGATCCCATAAGCATAAAGACAGAATTTTATTGAAACGCTAAACTTCAAAACATGCGACGGAACAGAAAACAGTTAATTATCTCAAATTGTTTAATAATAACAAAACCAACACGTCATTATCGTCAAATATCTAACTCACTGGTTTATAGAGCATTAATTTGCCTTTCTTCAGCCATCTGGTTCAGGGTGTATTATTTAAATAGACTTTTATATACTTAGTTCATTTTCAATTTATCTTGAACACTACACAGTACATCATCAGGTATTGGTAAGTATTTTTCCCCCTAACTTATCACCTTTTTCAAGGCCGTTTCTAAACTTGTTAGGTTATTGGAGGTAAAATATGTTGCATGCTTTTGGTATGAAAGGCTGTTTGTTTGTTTTTTTCGTCTGGAGTATTTTTGATCTGCAATATTCTGCTTGGTTTAGTGTCCCCTAATGGATGGTTCTTTATGAAAAGTCTCTCTCTCAAACTAAATGTCTTACACGGCCAAGTACTCACTAAAAATGAAGAAAAATAATTAAATAAAAAAACATTTAGGAGCACACAACTTGAAAAAAAGTGCAAATAAACGCGATCTAACACATTTAAGTTTATTGAGAAATTCTACAATACTAAATTTGCAATCTTTATTCTAAATTGACGGTAAACTTTTTGTTCTATTCAAGTTTCCTTAAAGAACATAATCCTTGTTATTGAAATAATAAAGAATGTTTTAAGACCCTTACTTTTAGTGCATTATTCACTTTTGATGAAGGAGAACTTCTAACATTTGCAAAAGAAACTACAATTGAAATAATGGACGCAAAGTTGTTGACATGCCGGATGTCCGCTTACATGGCTTTGAAATACTGTGAATTGCAAATTCTGCTTCAGTTAAGCAAAAAACTTAATAAATAAAATAAAACTCGAGTTTTGACAAAAGTCAAGAATAAGAAAGACATAGAAGAAAGCCGCAAGAGTTCTAACTTATTGTATTTAACCTAGCGAAAAAAGGATATGCATGCATGGGTGCTCAGTATGATTTCAGTCTAAACTAGTTTGAAATTCCAGAAATGGCAGAATGACGTAGCACTAGCTCAGTATATAAATGTTTTTTACTGCTAAAACGCGAATGAAATCCGAATAGCTCTTACATAACGAAAGTTTTGTAGAAATAACGAAAACAGTTTCTTGGCTACTACACTTTTTTGTGTACGTTTACGGTTACACTAATTATTTGCTTCTACCAAGTCTGGATAGTTGAAAAATTGTTAAACAACTGTAACATTTTATCGTTTCGTATGATATCCATTCTGCAAGATGAGGTGTTCTATAAATTTCTACACTTGCTTGTTGAAGGGATTTTATGAGTTTGCTTAGCACCTCTAAAAGTTTTACGTAAAATCCGCTAAATCTGCGTTTTTTCAAGTCTTGCATGCTTAGTTTCTGTTTCCGAAATTATATATTTTTTACTGCCTACAAATTTTGCAAGTAGTTCTTATTAAATAAAGTGATTAGCTTGTTAAAGCAGTTTTTTGGCCGTATATGTTACTATAAAAACATTATACATAAAACATTTTACTAGAAATCACAAAGGAGGTAGTTTTCACAGTGTTATCTTATTTCTAAAAGCTTGTGGTGTTTTGGTGGTTAGACTGACTGAAAATGGCAAAAAACGCAACGGTTTTTTCTAAAAGCTTTTTGGCAAAGAACGTCAAATTTGGTGAATATTTGCACATTGATTGAATGACTTAATGGCCGAATATACTAGAAGTTTTAAGTACGCCTGCCTTTTATCGCAGTGACTTGCAATTGAACAGCGATAGCAGTCTTGTTTCCTCAATGCAACAACTTCATTGAATAGTTTATCAGTCTGAAGAGTAATGAATGATGTTAAATGTTGATTCAGTACCAGAAAAATATTTTTCTATTTTTGAAAAAAGCTAAATAGATTTTTAAGTAAACGAATGGATGAATGGAGTAAAGAATGAATGAATTAAATGTATTTTAGACTTTAGTGTAGTCCTTTTATATAGTAAAATCTAGTAAAATTCGGAGCCCTGATTTCAAATAATTTTCACGAAATACACAAAAATTTTTAACAGTTTTTGTTAAATTTAATTACAAGAAGTTAAAACGGGTGTAAGCTATTCAGAACTTTAAAAAAAGAAACTAATTTTTGTTAAAGATGTTGTCTTAACTCTGTGGTTTAAGATTTTGGCATCCAAGGTCATGAATTCTTTTATCTTATCGTTTCTCATCTGTTTTTACACTCTGGTTGAAAGATAAAGATGCAGTAAACAAAAAGTAACCAACTTCATGGGCACAGCTTCTAAAAACTAAACTTCATGGATTTAATTATATATTAATATCAGAAGGGGTAAAATAAAATTAAAAAAAAAATTTACAATCATATTTACACCAAACTGATGTTTATTTTGCCAAATTTTCAGATTTATATGTTTTAGCTAACGTCGAGAATTATAATTATTTGTGTAAGTTACTATTTTTTGCGGACCAAAAAAAAAGATTGAATGTTAGTTAAAATTTCTAGATTTTACCTGCCTCTTCCAAACTGAAAAAGAAAAGAAACGAAGCTTGTAGTGGCATTGCAAGAGGAGGGGCTTTCGCCGAAAAAAACAATTCAGCCTGCTCTTAAACAATAAGGATTTCGCAAATTCTGATGTGAAATACTTTTTGTGTTAATAAAATGAAATGATCTTTCTCAAGAATAAGCTGGAGATGTTTTAAATAGTATAATCATCTAAATAATATGCCACATTGTCTTACTTTTATAATTAGATTCCAAACAAATTAAGTTAAATCCTGAGATGTCTATTTTTGTTTGTTTACTTTCCTTCTTTCCTCCCTTCTCTCCATCCCTCATCTTTCTTTCTTTCTTTCTTTCTTTCTTTCTTTCTTTCTTTCTTTCTTTCTTTC
>ERZ1740055.349-NODE-349-length-11733-cov-8.003083_pt1 | contig 11733 bp, 6 predicted proteins | sample MGYA00581747_ERZ1740055 | MGnify/ENA primary metagenome ERZ1740055 (study PRJEB43018, sample SAMN04849739) | marine metagenome | isolation source: floating plastic debris | place: Pacific Ocean | collected 2008-08-28 | study: EMG produced TPA metagenomics assembly...
TTGTATGGATTTTGAACCATGTTTCAAGGTCTATAACTTGGTCTCTGTTTATCTCTGAACGTGATCTTTCATGTGCTGGTGTCAATTTATTGAGTGGTTAAAATTTGAAACTCTCCCCATTTCCCTGCGCAATTTCAGAATGGCCAATTAATAACATTCAAATAACGTAGCGTTTTACCTTCAGCCTATGGCCATAGTGAATAGTGTCTATTATAATGGCTCTAAATTAGCTACTAGCACGCATGTGCTATCTGTTTACTTGATGTATATAATTTAAGCCTGATCTAACAAAGTATAATTATTGTCGTCTGTGGGAAGGAGAGATTGTTAGCCGTATGCCATGGTGTTAGGCCCAAAAATGCCAAAACTTCTGCTTACTACATATGAGGTCTAAGCAGCTAGCTAGCCGTCGAGGAAAGATTTGGTATTCTACTACACTGAAACAGTTGTCCATGGTTGCTAAAATTCAGGCTTACTATTAATAAGACGCTATCTATGTATAAGGCTTATTAATTTTTCCGTTGCTCTCTTTAACTCAGGATCAGGTGCAGCGCCTCTTCACTATGCTGCGTCAGGGGCTCACTTGACGTGTGTTAGTTGTCTCCTGAAGCATGGGGCCGAGCTTGATGCACGCACGTCATCTTTCGACACTCCATTGGATTACGCAAAAAAAGGCGGGAATCCTAATGCCTTCCAACGAGCTGGTGAGCTATACTTATTCAATTTAGTATTGCACAAGAAAACTCTGAAAAATACAGATTTAAACGGATCGAACCCATAAGATCAGCCATACTGGTATAGCAGTGTTATCAACCGAGCTATGAAGCCACAGATGTTAGATTTTAGTTCATCAACTCCACTTTAGGCTGAGCAACATGATTATTGTGATTGAGTTTGTACTTGGTCATATAAAGCACAGGAATAAAGTGGCATCAGCACAGCTACTATTTAAGAAATAAAACATGTTTTCCGTGCCTTCTTAGCCTGGTGAAAACCGAGGCAAACGTTTGGGAGAATTCGAAAGCAGATCAGTGAAAACAAGAGACGCAGTCAAGGGCTTTCACCTGCTCGAGAATTCTTACAAACTTTGCCGAGGTTTTCAACAGGCTATGGAGGCAAGGACAACATGTTTTATTTTTTTATAAAATTATTATTTTCGGTCTTAACAAAGAGAAAGACAATATACGAAGTGCGTGCTGTAGATTCTCACAACACGAAGACAGTCAACCATATTGCCACGCCATTTTCGTGCTTCATAGCCCTATGAAAACACTCTTGTAGACCAATCAAAACGCTTGTACTATGCAAATTATTTTATAGAAGCAATTTGAGTGATTGCGAGAAAGAAACATGAAAAAAATCAGACTTCAAACGGAAATCACATCCTCAGCGGTGTTAGTCCGTCTATGCTGTGTAAATTAAAAACAGGAACTTTTTTTAATAACGTTGAAATGTTACTTATTCAGAAGAGTGAAATCATTCAGTGAAGCATGTGATGTTCTTAGCTATACTGTAGAACGTTTTCACCTGACCACGAAGCAGCCTTGTTGGTGTACTCTCAACAAAAGTGTTTTGATTACTTCTTTTGTTTAGGACATCAGCATGACCGCTACGCCTATTGTATTTTGTTTGGGGCACCAACATGGCCGCTATACCTAATGTCATTTGTTTGAGACATCAACATGAGTGTTACCCCTATTCAGTTATTGTATTTTGTTTGGGGTACTAACATGGCCGCTATGCGTAATGTCTTTTGTTTGGGACATCAGCATGACCGCTATGCCTATTGTCTGTTGTGTCTCTTGAGACTGTGTGTGAAAACGCTCTATAGATTTCAATGTTTCGATCATAACTGTTAAAAAAACCTTAGCCCTTCAACTGATTAGAATCATTGTCTGCTGAGCTGGAAAAATTACAACGTGTTCGATTTAATTTTTAATCTCGTTTTTACTCGCAATTTTAAACCTCATGCCGAACTGCAAAAATAGTATTTCATTAATTTTTTAATATTTTAGTATTTTATTAATTTTAGCTTAGTAATCATTATTAACCTTAAGTAAGTTTTGGTTTTATATGTCTATTTATATATATATTTATATAGTTTGAATATATTTAGCTATAATACACGTTCGTATTTTGAACGAGCTTTCTAGCTCCTGGGCGAAACGTGTTTAAATAAAAGATTGATTGATTGATTGATTGATTGATTGATTGAACTGCTCAGTGGTAACGTTATCCTGAGTCAATTAGATAACTTGGTATTGTTTCAGCATCAACTGTTTTTAATTGTTTCCTAGTTGATGGTAAACCTGCATGCCAGTTTTGTGTGGCGAAACAGGAGCAGATAGACTACGATCTAGCACATCAACCCACTAAAGTTGAAAAAAGCGTAACGCAGTCAGAATCGGTGATTTACGCACCACCAAGAATTCGTCCAATAAGGTAAGATTTTGGTGACTGAGCGGAACACGCCGCTCTTTTTTTCCTCATGGAGAGAAGTAAGCAACAGCTGGGGATTTCACTAGATAATGCGTAAACAATTAATAGAATATTCCAAAAAGAATAGTATACTTAAAAAATTTGAAGCTAATCTAAAAATGTTTAAAAAAGTTTAAACACTAAATTTTAAACGCTAACTGCGCTCTTCATCAGAAAATGGTTTGGTTTCATGTACCCTTTACAAAAGCTGATTCACGACAACTTCGTTGCTCATGTGTCATGCCTAACCAGGATCGCTTGAGAGATTTTTGGGTTCCTGGACGGATCTTTTAAATGTTCATTATTAGTAATAAAGCTGAGGCCGCACAACCTCAAACATTACTGACGAGTTGTCATTGCTAACTTTTATTTTGCAAATCAGTAACACTACGCATTTCTTTATTATTGCTTGTAAAAATATCATTGACAATTAAAATAATTTTTAATATTTAAAACGGAGTGTTTTCGACAAGAAATTGGTGGCTCAGATCAATTTGTACTACATAACATGCTAAGTAAACAACATCAGACAGCGTGAGACAACGGAATTCCAAATTTTGATGAGTTTGTACATTTTATTACTTGCATCATGTTAGACTTCCCACAAATGTTTTATTTTTCATAATTTTGTAACATTATACCTTCCCGCTTTGAGAATTTGCATTTGTTGTACGAAACTAGTGCGGCAGTGGAGAAAATTTTGAATTCGTTGGTGTGACTAAATCATGTTTCTTACTTTGTCTCCAAGTCAACCACTTGAAAAACCTTGTTTTGCACCGAAACATTGAGAAATCGATAAACCAGTAAAAAAAATGATAAAAACTAGCCACAATCTGTGCTTGGATGTAAAAATTTCTGAGTAGAACAGGATATGTTGTGAGTACGGTATTCGTGAATTTTGGCTTCCAGACAGCCGCCATTAGAGCAAACTGGCCGATAGACAATTTCGGGTCTATAATTTTCAAAAACGAAGATATTGGAAAAAAAGAAATGCAGTTCAGTTATCAGAAGAGACTTTGCTTTTTAAACGCTCAATCACTCAGAAGTAAATCAGCCGTTTTGTTTGTTACGTTACCTCATCTGGAGCTGATGTGTTATCAGTTACTGAGACGTGGTTTACCGAATGTGATGCTGCTCATCGAGCTGAAGGGACTCCCCGGGATTTACACTCTTTGATTTTATCCGTGATGGTCGTCCGGGTGGTGGAACGACGTTATTAATCAAGGATTTCCTTCATGCAAAAAGGTGGATGCTGTCGAGAAAACATCTTTTGAATATTCTGAATTAATCGTGAATTGTGGGTCTCTCAAATTAAAGATTCTGATTATTTACAGGATTCCCTATTCTACTAAACATCCGATTACAAGATGTACTTTTTTCGATGAATTTACAAGCTACCTTGAGTCTGTTATTATGTCATCAGAACTATTATTAATTACTGGACATTTCAGCATTCATGTTGATGCCCCCCTTGATATTGATTATGTGCGGATTTTAGAGTTGCTAGAGTCAACGAGTATGTAGCAGCATGTTCACGTACTAACTCACAAGTCTGGCCACACCCTTGACCTTATAATTACGAGACGCGTGGACAGTGTAATATCAACCAACCCTGTTGCAGGCTATCTGATTTCTGATCAGTAAGTTGATAATCAAGAAACCATTGCTCACTGTTAAAGAGATATCCTACAGGAAAACTAAGACCATTAACATTCAATTGTTTAAAAACAATCTGCAAAAGTCAGCACTTCTCAAAAAACAGTCCCAATTATGTTCATGAGTTGGTCAACTTATATGACATAATATTATTTAACATCCTCGATCTACATGCTCCTGTTATCACCAAGACTATCAAATCACAGCAAATTCTTCCATGGTACAGTGGCGAGATTAATGAAGCAGGAGAGAGACAGAGAGAGAAAGCAGAAAGAAAATGGCGTATTACTCAACATAGTTCTGATGTACTAACTTTTAAACTGAAGTAGTGAAGAGGACTATGCTACTCGACTCATGAATAAATCCTGTTGCGAGTTTTACAAGAGTTTTATTAGCGAAAATAGTTCTTATAGAAAAAGATGTTTGCGGCTACAAAAAGCTGCTAAACCACATCGATGAAGTACCGTATCATTCGCTAATGAGATCGGTATGTACTTTCTAGAGAAGATCAACAATATCCAAGAGAAATTTAACAATTTGACTTCTCCATAGCATGCTTGTCCTCCATCTAACAACTGCTCGTACCCAGTTACCATTATGAACGGTTTTTCACAGCTGTCTGAAAATGATGTGCTCAAGTTGATCGAAAATTCTGCAAAAAAAACCTGTAAACTTGATCCAATGCCAACACCGATAGTCGTGTATTGTATTGAATTACTACTTCCTGTTATTATCAAGATCATCAATTTATTATTTTCTACTGGCTCTTTCCCCGACCAATGGAAACGTTCTATCGTCAACCCTATTCTTAAGAAAGGTGGTCTGGATCTCATACTCAAAAACTATCGTCCTATCAACAATCTACAATACATATCCAAACTTACGGAAAGGGCTGTATACAAAAAAGTTCATCTTCATATGGAAACGAACAATTTCTATCCTCCACTCCAGTCTGCATACAGGAAACAACACAGCACAGAAACGGCTCTCTTAAAAGTGCAGTTTTTGACACTATCAACCACAAAATCTTGCTTGATAGGTTAAAGCACGACATTGACATTTCCGGAGTACCCCTTCCACGGTTCAAGTCATATCTGTCAAATAGAAATCAAAGAATTGCAGTTCATAATACCTTATGATATCTCAGAATTTCGATCTCCAATGTGGCATTCCTCAAGGTTCCTGCCTAGGTCCAAGCAATGGAAAGATGTATTGTTGATGTAAAGCAGTGGATGGTTACCGATCGTCTGCTTCTAAAGGACGAGAAGACAGAATTTTTGTTGATTGGCACTCCTTTAAGAGTTAGAAATAGAGCCTGGGAGCAATGGAAATAGAGCCTGGGAACGATGGAAATAGAGCCTGGGAACGATGCAAATAGAGCCTGGGAACGATGCAAATAGAGCCTGTGTCTTCTGTAAGAAATCTTGGCCCCTGGTTTGATACAAAGTTGTCCATGGGAGTACATATCAGTAAGGTGTGCGGTTCTAAATTCTACTACCTACGTAACCAAAGAAACGTTAGAAAGTACTTAACTCGAGACTGTCTTTTAGACCTCATTCATTCGTTTGTTACAAGTCGGCTTGACAACTGCAAAAGCCTATCAAATTTCAAAATTACAGAGATTGCAAAACACTGCCGCTCGCCTTGCTCTTGACCTCAGTAAATTCTGCCATACAACTCCAGTGCTGCAACAACGTCACTGGCTGCCTGTCGTTAAGCGAATTCAATTCAAGGTCTTACTTCTTACCTTCAAGGCTATTCATGGAATCTCTCCTCCCTGCACCTGCGAACTGATAACTGTTAAACCTAAATCTTCCTACAATCTCAGTTCAAACAACAGTACTCTGCTACAATATCCACAACAAAAAATGCTGCCTACACTTGATGCTCGCTCCTTTGCTGCTGCAGCCACTTCACTGTGGAATGTACTGCCTGTTGATATTAGAAGTGGTGCTTCCCTAAACGATTTTAAAAAAATGATCAAGACCTTTCTTTTTAATGAATCACTTTAAGTCTGTTTTATTTGTTTTAATTGATATTTCAATTATATATTTTGCTTATATTTCAGTTCATTATAAAGTGTTTTTGATCAGTTTGGAAAAGCCCTATAAATATATTTAAATTACTACAGTTCTATTATTAGTAATACTTAACTCGTGTACAAATTTTAAAAGAAATCGATTTTTGAATCCGAAACTAAGTGGTCGGTTTGTAGGCGTACAGCCTCTCAACTTATGATTATTTTTCAAGCCACTTCCCCTTATAGTTCTATGATAATGAAGTTGAATAATTTTCATTGCTCAAGTCTCGTTAGCCTACGTGTTGCCGTACACCAGCCCCCGCTGAAGTCTCGTTTTTAGTTATAATTACAAATTTCCAAGGAAAGAATATTTTTCTTCTTGTACTTGTATACAGAAAACCTTACTTGTAAAAGATAGTCACATTAGTAAGAAGGTGCGAGTTAAATTTTCGGTTTTCATTTCATTTACAGTAATTTACTTAATTTTCCACAAAGCTTTTTGTTATTGAAATTTTAGCTATATTATGCATGAAATATATTAAACATTTAATTGCTTTTGGAAAAGGTATAATTATTTTTTTTAATTTTGCCCCACTGTCATTAATTCATTAGTAAGTGAGACATCAGGACTGACTGTAAAAATGTATCTAGACGACACGAGAATTAAGGTCGAGCGTTTCTGAATACGGGTACAGCACAACATGGTGCTTCACGTTGTAGTCGAAAAATTTCCGGACCTTCCGTATTTTCGACATTGCCGCTTTCAATCTTTAAAATCTATCTTAACTTAGACACCACTTAAACACTTTAAACGTAAGTTAAGAGTATAGTTGAATATTTAAAGATCCCACTGGTTTTGGGAATTCATGGAAAGTTTTTGAAATCGAAAACGAATTTTCCAGGATCTGGAAGACTTTTGGAAAACTGAAAGCTTGTGTCAAAGAATATGGAAAGTTAAGGGTTTTCTTTTTAAACAAAGTGCGCAATGCGCTGTTTGTACGTAGGCACTTTAAAACAATGTTCAAGTTTTACATAACGAGCAGAATTAAGGACGTTATTGATAGCGTTTACGAAACGCATCCTGTTTTCCCTCAGGCAAGTTTCCTAATAGTGAGTATGGGGTCAATTGGATTCGAAATTACAGAAGATTTGACAATTTTTGTCTTAGCAAAATGCATGAAAATATATAAATTATTGTATTTGCATGTCAACGATGCATGGCGGCATTTGTTTTTACTGTTGACCCAAAAACCTTTTAGTTTTAAAGTTTTTGACAAAAGGGGCCCTTAACAAGAAATCCTTAGACCTACCGCTTTGGCTCTTTTCTGCTATTATTGCTTCTAAACTTTTTGTACAATTAAATTATAAATAAATATAATTTATCAGAAATTTATAAATATTTAGTTTAATGTAAACTTATATCAAATAGGATAATGCAAATAAAATTAAAATGTTATATATTGTATAAATTAACTAAAAGCTAAAGCTATGTTAAGAGTTTTTGAAACTCGAAGAAAAGGACCTTGGAAAGTTTTGGAAATTCTAACAATTGATATTCGATAGGAACTCTGAAAATGGAAGATGACTCAAGCCCTTTTGCCTTTAATGTTTTTATTTTTTCGCTAATGGTCTCGTGGTTATATTTATACTGATAGCTTAATTTACACTGAACGCAGTAATTCTGTTTTGAAGAACTAAAAAACATATTACTTGAAATTTCATTTTAAGTTTTAATGCAAATTACGGAAAAAAAACTTTCAGAAAAACTAATGAGTTGCAGAAAAAAATTCCCGTTGAACCCCGAGACAAAAGTATCTCTTGCTGATCGAGTAGTAATCGGCTCTCGCTTATGAAAAAGCAATTCAGTGACCCAGTGTCGTAAATATTTGGAAGCGATAAAAATTATCACTTTACTTTCTTTAGTCTAACAGCATTTACCTTGCTCGTCACTTTCAGTTCAGACAAAATGTATTTCAGAAGAGCATATATACTATAGTAATCAGAATTTCAAGTAATTGGAACAAAATTATTGTTTAACTGTGAGAACGCTACAAGCTGATATCCGCTATCATCACCTAGATAATAGCATTGAATTTATTTATTCAATCTTTTTATATGAGTATTCAGTTTTTAGCTTTCTAAATCAATAGAATAACTTTTTTAAACTAATCGTTTTCTGATAGAATGTAGAAGAAACAAAATGACGAAGCGATTTTCAAATAGAATCGTTAAACATAGCGACCTAAATTAATACGAACTAGGAAAACCAATTTGTTCCAACGGACGTGTCTCTTCTGTGCGCAAGCACAACAAATAGCCATTTTACATTGGTTTTTGACAGCTTTTTTAGAATTTTAAATAGTACAATAATTATATGCAATCTTTAACAAGACAAGATGAACATAAAATAAGCTATGGAAAAGGTCTTTCTTATTACCCCATATATCGTTCAGAATCATCTGTCAGACGACATCGTCGGTCCAGAATCATAGTTCATCACTTGGACTTAATTTGCCAATGCCTGACCTTGGAGGCTCGGGTGTTCAAAGCTAGTTTGTTCTAAGCCGAGAATAAATTTGTAAGATCGTGTTCCTTTTTTAAAAATTCCATTTATTTGTTTTCTTGGGAAATCTATACAAGATAGTTTTTTTAATTAGGTTAAGAACTTCTTTGAATTTCGGCTTAATCTTAGAGTTAAAATTAATGACTTTTTGATTCACCTAACCCGGCCTTAATTTGAAGCAAACAAATTTTGATTTCCAAAGTTAAGTTACTTTCCACAGGAACATATTTTGCGAAACTCTTCTCTAAATTCCGTGCCAAGTACAGCGTAAATGATAGGGTTAACAACACTACTAGCAAACAATGGAATGGTGTAATGTAAGTTCGAATATTTCAGAGCTGCTTCATCATCGTACAGGTTGAACATAGTTAAGATGTTATTAAGAAATATAGGCGACCAGGACAGATAGAACCAAACAACTACTACGGTTAGAATTCGGGTAGTTTTTTGCGCGTCCACGCCATACAGAGAACATTGTTTTGAGAACATTTTGCGATTGTTGTTATGCATCTTGATGGTTCGGTAGATTCTCACATAACAGCAAACAACGACAAACCCAGGCACTGCTATGAAGACACAGCGAACAATTTTCACTGATAAAACGTAACGGGTTGTACTTGCGACTCGAAAACAGATTGATGGTTGAATGGCGTAAACCCGGAACATCATCGGCGTAACGTAATAAATAAGGATTGTACCAACCATTGCTACGATCCACGCAGCGACAGTCATGGCGAGAGAATACTGCCGAGAGAAAATTACATTGTAACTGTCTCTTCTAACGACACAGAAATATCTGTTGATTGCCAGAAGAATGGTTGTTAGTAAAGACGTTCCTCCACAAATAAAACCAACAAAAAAACTTATTTTGCAACCGACTGTTCCGAATATCCACTGGTTTGCAATGGTGGAAGCAACAGTTAGCGGCATTACCACCAACGCTACTGCAAGGTCCGTGACGGCCAGTGAAACTACAAAATAGTTCGTAACTTTGCTTCGAATTGAAGATTTCCTGTAAAACGCCAGACAAACTAACGAGTTACCGACAAGAGCTGCAATATTTATTGCCCCAAGTATAGTTGATTCAACAACCGCAAGAAAAGCGTCTTTTGCTGTTCGGTCCGCCATTGTGGTGTTGTTGCAAAGCCCGGTATTCATTTCGAGTAATCCTAAGGCGCCCCAGAATCTTCAAGAGCAGTTTTTCAGAATAGAATCGTAAAGTTTGGTTTAGGTAATCTGTGTTAAATGTGAAAACAATTCTGCAAATTTGGATTAAATTAGTTCCTTTGCATGCCCTTGGGCTTCCTCACCTCGCCTTTTTTAAGAATGCTTTCTAGAAAAGATCGCTGTACGTTTATAGTTTCCACTTGATATATTACAGCTGTGTGTTATTGTTTAGATATACACCGTTTCCAGCTAATGGTAACCATTAGCGTTCGTATTCTATACAAGATAGGCTTTTAAAATTGCCAGGTATTAAAATCTCCATGGCTACATGTCACTGAAAAATGTTTGCGTACAACGAAAACAATCAAGAGGAAGCCAACTGCGCTGGGAGCAATTATGTGTCCTGTTTTGTTTTTTTTATTCGAATAAAAGTTATTTAGTTTTTTGTTTCAAGCAAAGTGTGGGTTTCGAGAATAGAGATGCAAAATTGAGTATCCTAGGTTGATATATTATAAAACTACGGTGCCTCTGAAGCGTTATAGGATTTCCCTTTGTTTCAAATAAATTTTGCCCTATGAAAGGTTGACACTTAAATATCAGTTTTTTCAAATACATATATATATTTTATTGCACTTAGATCTTTATCAATAGAAATCGGTTGGAGTTAGTTTTTGTAATTATTTTCACTTAAACAATTGTAGAAAAAAACAAGTTTTCATTTACGAAAAATGGTTCTGATGATGAATCATTAATCATTAAATTTAGTTTTGAAATGCTTTCAAGTTAAAAGGTTTCGCAGCTGGATCTTTAATGAGCTCCCTGACGGCTTTTTTTTGTAGAAAACTGAAGAAAATGCTTTCTTCACTGGGGGTCTTGTCATCAATACAGCCTTACCGGGGCAATTCATAACGCTGCCATAATTGTACTTGATTTAATGACGTAATTTTCTTCATACAACTACAATTACAACAAGCTATCCCCATGATTATCTCTTCCGAGTTTGTGAACTTCCCTTAATTCGGAAATTACCTGCAAAACATCTGATCTACGGGGGCGTTACAGACAGCGGGAATTCTAAGGGGACGCGCTGAGATCTGAATGAAACTGTGATAGGTTTCTTGTAATCGTTAGAATGTTTTCAAAAAATTGCAAAAGTTTTCTCCGCGATCTTTATCGAGATGATACGTAGGCGCGTAGGCCGGTGAAATGAGCCCCGACACTTGCTCAAAACTTTCCAGCCAAGAATGACAAAAGAAAAATGAAAAGCATAAAAAAAGAAAAAAATAGAAAGAAAGGTAAAGAAGGGTAAAGTCCATTATTAATTATTTTACCAATTATTATTCATTATTTTATTGTCCTATATTAGTTTTTATGTATATTTGGAATATTTATTGTATTTTTACTTAGTTTAGATTTAGAGGCGAAGAACCACTATGTTGATGTACTTCTAAATAAAGCATTAATAATAATTATTATTGTTATTATATAAATGTAACGCTTTAGCTCTGACGATGTTATGCCGATACTAAACCAAAAAATCGAGCCATAGCCAATTATTATTATTATTATTATTATTATTAATAAGGAAGGAGGAAAGGAAAGAGAGAAAGTCGTCATCTACTAGAACAGTTTATCGTTTAGTTGTTACTTTGTCAGATCGAAAAATTTAGGAACACAGAAAATACATCATCACTGTTGTGCTTCAACAATCAGCTTCAAACATTATCTAAAGCTCTATTTGTTAGACGTTGCACATTAACCTTCATTGTGTTCTTTGTAATATCTCCCTACCCTGTTTTCTTAGTAATATATCCATACACTCTAGTTATATTATATATCTAAAAAAACA
>ERZ1740055.350-NODE-350-length-11727-cov-8.002570_pt1 | contig 11727 bp, 6 predicted proteins | sample MGYA00581747_ERZ1740055 | MGnify/ENA primary metagenome ERZ1740055 (study PRJEB43018, sample SAMN04849739) | marine metagenome | isolation source: floating plastic debris | place: Pacific Ocean | collected 2008-08-28 | study: EMG produced TPA metagenomics assembly...
GGTCTTCTTTGGCCTACCTACTGGCCTTCTACCTTCCACTTCCAGCTCCATCGCTGTTCTTAGTATGCTACTCTCATCCCTTCGTTTTACATGACCAAACCATCTCAACCTTGTTTTCCTTAATCTATGTTCAAACTTTATTTTTATACTAAATTCTCTTGTAACTGTCGGTTGTTTTATTTTCGAAGCTTTTGAATGTAAACAAAGCATCTCAACATTGATAACAATAATATATTATAAAATATACAACTTTAATTATAAATACAAAAAAGAAAATCAATTAACAAAACATGCAAAAGATTTTGAAATTAAATTGATCTTCACATTGTACCTCAGATATACACATTTTTTAATTTTTTTAAAATTCATGTTATCTCATCCATGGTCGTGGAACTTTGTATCAGAATATAGGTATATCTTTCATGCACCTTTAAAATCGATTTTTCACTTCTTGGTTGAATAAAACTGCCTTTAATGAATATTTAACGAGAAAGTGAATCGCAAAATGATAAATAAAATATAATTTCTAAAAATACTTAAAAAGTTGATTCCAATTGTTTAGAATAAACATCCTATCATACAATCAAAAATTCACTTTGAAAGTAGTCGAACTTCAAGCTAAGATTTCAAACGAGCTGCTTTCGTAGGCCACAATGGAAGATATAATTAAATATTAAATACCCAACCGTATTTGCGAGATTTCCTATCTCATATTAGATAACAAATACGTCATACCGACTCCTTTATAACCAACATATAATAATTAAATAAACAAGCACAACTACACAGAAAATAGGCAAAACCGTATGCTATATTCTTGTGTTTCAGTTTTTACAAGATAAATGAACCATTTGTAAAAATAATTCGATTGGACTAAAAATAAAGTTTTTTCAAATTAAGATTCGCTTGGTTTATTACAAAAAGGCTATACAATCAATTTTGACAAACCGCTCAGATATGATGACACTAATCCAAAGAAGATTATAATTTGTAGCCGATACCGCGAAATTTTGTATAATCTTGCCTGCATGGTCGGAATAATATATATTCTAATTTGTCGGATTCTATTAATTTGTTATAAAACGAAGATATTCACTTTCATTTTGGCGTCATGAACAAATAGGCAATTAACGAAATTACTGTTTATTTTGTACATTATAGGAATCGGCCGCCTGTGCCAGATCAAAGGAAACCGGAAGACGGATCGGTATATGTGCCTTGATAAAGTTTCAGTTATTAGCATGAAATTGTGACAAAACACAATTTACAACTTTCATTGACAACTTTCCAAGCAGTTATGACGAAATACCACTGACGTCAAGCATGTATTTAGACAGTGTGGTTATTCAAGCGAAATTACCGCTACTGTTCAGTCAAACTATTGCAACTTTCTATTTATCATGCCCAGCCACAAAATTGAATACTTTAACTTATATATCAAGAATTTGCATCGCTTAAATTGCTTCATATGTTATGCTTCATTCTTAACCGTTGTTTACCGAGTTACCAGGACTATAGAACGACTTTCATTCCTAGAGAAGTTCATTCTGGTTTTGAATTTAAATGAAAACTTCACTCAAGGTGTCATGAAAATTGAAAACGAACTCCGTTCGGAATGAAGCGGCAAGGCAATACTTAAATCGAGTCACGCATGTGTCTTTTTCGGAAACTCGGGCCGTTCTGGTGTTTTCCGAGACTCCATCAGTTGATTTTGTCGTGGGAATGCAGTACGAACTTCGTCATGACTTACAAAATTAAATTCGTTGTTGATTTCGTTCGGTAGCTCGAAACCATGTATTTACTTGAAATCAAGTTATACATCACTAAAGTTTGGCGTCTTAAAAAAGACAATATCTAATGTCTAAAACTGTTTAAAAATTATTTCGGTACTTATTGTTCCCACTTTTTGTCTCAACCATACTTCGTTTCTAATAGAGTTACAAAAATAGTAGTTTTCAGTTTGGTATTTTCCCAGAAAATTTATGAGCAAGCTCGATAAGGTAAATTACTGTTACCGTGATGTAAAGTGTAATGATGTAGTACAAAGAATGCAGGGCACATTTACAGTTTTGCCTTGAAACATTTTTGAGATTGCAAAGGCATTAAAATCCTTTTCAAAGTTGCATATTTTAGACCGAACGGTCCATCACTTTGCTCGCTTGAAAAGTACCTGCACGTTTTACACTAAAATCTTAATTATCTTCGTTCAAATGAATTTGATTTTTAAAGTTGTGTGATAATGAAAACGAAACTGAGTCATGACGTTTGTGAACATTCGCCGCCGAATGTTGTTGTGAAAAGAGTTAACCAGCCACGGAAGCTAGCCGACAAGATTCATTACTGCCACTAGCTTTTGTGTAAATAGTATTGAATCTATTCTAACGCTAAGGATAAATTTTTCAAATCTTTTAAACTTATGGCGCAAGAAAAGACTATAACGTTGTGTTAAATACACGCTTTTTTTTATACGAACAACTCTATAGGCCGAGATTGGCCAAAAATTAAGAACAATTTAAGAACAAACTCAGGCTGAGGCTGAAAAAAAGGGAAAATGTTTCTAGTTGAAGATTTATTGAATCTTGTAATTTACGTTCGTAATGCGCATTTTAAATCACAGAAGCACCGTTTCTCATTTATTATTATATCTACCATTGTCCCAAATGATACACGTATTCACGTAATAGAGATCTCCTCAATAATGGCAATCAGCATTGCTTTTTAATGCCTCGTCTTTTTCTTTTGATTTCTCATCATTTAAAACCGCTCACAGAAATAAGAACAAATTAAGAACAAATTGAGGCTGGAGCAGCCAAAAAATTAATAAGAACAATCAGCTTCGGCAAAATTTACTGGTTCTTATAAAAAAAAGCGCGTATCAATGCTAAAAAGGGTTTTATCTGCTGTGCTTTGGAATAAACGAAAAGTATTGTTGATGAAAACTCGATTGTATTAAATCTATTTTACTTTAGCGTGTCTGGGCGTTTTTTGAAATTTTGAGTCTGGCCGCACGCATACTTAACAAACACTTTCCCTTCTTTTGTCAAACTAATAGTAATATTTGTTTTGTTAAATTTTGCCAAACAGGAAATGAGAAACTTTTATTGTTTAACAAGAACAATCAAGCACAAATTTATTATCGAGAGAAGAGTCTCTTTCCAAATGTTCTTCCAAATAATTTGCTTCAAATTATCATGCAAAAGTAAGAAAGAACAACAACAACAATAAAAATAACAATAAAATGTCAGAACTAAGCAAACTCTGCATGGGTCGCAATTGCTATAACATCAGTTAAGAACAGGTAACTATAGATACAAACAGCAGGTAAAACCAGTAACAAAACCATTAAGAGGCCAGGGCTTTTGTTGAAAGCCGCTCCAAAGCTCATGTCTTATTTATACAAGGAAAAATAAAAGGCATCATTCTTAAAACAAAGAAACCTTTCTGAAAACACGTGGCAATAAACCAAAGCCAAAGGTTTGACTTTTTACCAGGTCGGAATTCTATTTTCTATTTTTAGTTTTATTGCCAGTAAGTTCTCAATTTTAACAACTGTGAAGTTCATACAAACAAGCAAAACTTTAGATTCTATGTGCAATGCGTTGAATAGTTTAAAACGACATGTATCTAAAAAATGATATATATCTGGTTCCGTAATTAAAATTTACGTTAAATGAATTATCCATATAACTTATACACAATTGATACAATCATACTTCTCTGCGATGTCATGTAAAAAGGGTGTAGATATTATCAAACTCACAATGAATCTTTAAAAAATTGCCACATTTTTAATAGTATACATGTTTGGAAACATTGAGTTGTTACTTACAATTGAGTTGTTACTATATGTTGAATAATCAGAACGGAAGTTTGTAAATAAGTCCCAAAAACAACACGTCTCGATTTTTTTGGTTTTGGCTTTTTTTGAAAAAGGAAACGTATTTCAAACCAAAAACAAAAGATACTGTTTGTAATAATAATTGTTTTACACAAAATCAAATCGTTACTTTCAATGACTTCTTGTTTTAAAGCTTAATATAATCTTTTAGAAAATTCGTGACTCTTTTTTGTTGAACTCCATCTGTTTTCAGCTGACATCTGCATAAATTAGTCTAGTTAAACACTTCGGAAGGTTATACTTTTTTTGGCAGATGAAAAAATTTAACAGAGTGTATCTAAAAACTTTTCTCTAATGACAGATTCAGTCTCTTTCTAAAAGTTATTTTAAATACATTTGGAGGAATGGATAGATTCTTGTGAGTTGTGTGATCGAAAACTTTCATTCATTCTCAGATAATACATATTTCTAGCGAACCTGCGCTTTTCATTAAGAACTTCAATATCTTGAAAATGACAGGTAATATAAAAACATCGAACAAATACTCATTTGTTTAACTATGTTTATTTCATTAAATTTTTATGTAAAGTCGGTTCCCTGTAGGAAAGGGATGTATGACGTCGGCGCAATATTGAGTTAGCGGCCAGTCTTTGTTGCGATACTTTATTTATCAACGAAGAACTCCTCAAACAGAAGTTTGAAAACTTTCATATTGTTTTAAGAGTTTCTGTTTCGTTACATTCGGCACGAAGCTCAAAAGATTAAAAACAAATTTGTGCCAGTTTCAGATTTAAAAACATAAACTCGTAAAGTAAAAACACATTGACAACCTGTTGTCTCACAACTGTAAACATGATATGAGAGTGACCAAACACGTATGATAGACAAAGTTCAAAGTATACAAATTTATAATTTAAACTCTTTGAAATACAAGAGCTGGCGTCTCGAGAGTTAGCCCTTCCGAGTGAAGCGGCGACGTTATAATTTAGTCGAATATATAATATAATTATATTATAATTCATCGAAATTAAAAGTGCTTTACTCAAATAGTTTGAGCACTACGAAAGCAAAAATTGGCAGTAATTTTACAAAGTCCTACAATGTCATCAATATTTTTCACGTACTTTTGGCTTTGCTTTGTTTGTGATAGAAACACACTTGGACAAGAAATGTCTTACATTTTATTTTTCAAAACTATCTCGAATCATGATTAAAATTTCGCTTTCATTCTCTTTGACCGATCTCTCTCACTTTAATCACCTTTGTTTCTTGCCAAAAACTTCTATTTTAGTGCCATTTCAAATAAACATTGTTTAAGAAAAATTATCCAATTTTTATAAAATATCAGTTGTATTGACAGAACAAAGCGCCAGTTTTGTTAATACTAAACTCCAAACGGTGTACCTATTTTATGTCACTTATTCATCGGCCAGAAGTAGCACGTATAAAGTGACTTTCTTTCACTTGTATGTATTAATGCAACGTTGGAAACTCTGAAGTAATGGCTAGAGCCAGTCAAACGGACAACCAAGCATTTCCTAGCAAATCGCTATCCAATAAGTTACGTGGGTTATGCGCCAAATAAACTCGAACTAGGTCTACGTGTGTGCTTTTTAGAAACCCAACTTGACCATTAACATCAGGTTATTGTAAAAGCACGTAGAAACTGACTTCTGGTTAAAAAAACAAAAACAAAAACAAAAAACCAAAAATAAATAATAAATAATAGCTCGCCAGAGCCTACTTGACAACGCCGGAGTATTTTCAACGTTTTCAGACTGTGAATTCTCGATGGCTTTTGACCATCCAACAAAAAACTGGAAAATAACCAGTGCGCATGACAGTAAAACTACTTGGTTAAAACTGAACTATATTTCAAATCCACGCCCTTTTCATAAAATTGTTGCTTTACACAGTTTTTTTGTTTCAAATTATTAACAAAAGCAATTGTTGATAAACTGATGCCAAAGTGAAAACAGTTAAAATGCGTCGGCGAATAGATACAAAATGTCATTTTATCATGTGAAGAAACTGATTTTCATCCTCGCCGTAAGTAGTGCAAGACACTGATGTTTCAGGGAGGGAGGTTAGCCAAACACCAGTAGTTCTAACCAAAAGCTAACGATTGAAACACTCGTTACGTTGCCTACAAAGTCTTCAACCTCGAGCCTGACCTAAATTACTTGAATCAAATAACTTTAGTGGGATCATAATAAGTTTTCCTTTGACTTGAAGCTCGCGACTTTGATGAGTTGATTTATATACCATAAAGAGTGTCATGATTCCTTTAAAAGTTATCTTACATTATGTTATTTAGACCATTTGTTAAAACTACTGCTATTATTACTGTCCTTATTATAACTATCATTTGGTTTATATTACCATTCAGTAGTCTTTATTAAATAATCGTCCTGTTGTATGAACTAAGAATGGAGAAACTATATCGAATATAAATCACCGCAAGTTCCTAGTGATGTGGATTAAGAACACTTTTATTTACGTCAAGATTTTGTCCCGCTTCAGCTTAAAATTGAATAGTATTTAAACACATATCTTTGCTTTTAAAGCTTTAGCTACCTTTTGTATACAACGTATATACTTATTGCTAAGTATAGTTCTTTTAATCTCCTTTCAATTTTCAACTATCTGTCCTTGACTTTCTGTGATCGCTGTTATCAGCGGTTCACGGCTTAGTCTCTCGGCTGCTGTATGGTCTGAATCTGGGTCGATACATCTTGTCTGGTCTGGTTGGATTCCGTATACTGCTATCTGATCTAATTGTCTCTGTACACTCAGTCTGCCTTGTCTGGTTAGATCACACTGGCTCCATCACACCTTTAGCTCTGTACTCTGCTGTTTAGTAAGATTCATGATAAAGAGTTCGTTATGTCTAGAGAAAGCCGTTTGAATCTTTGCAACCTTCTTCACACTGTTCTCTGTTTCACGACTTGGGATATGCTGTGACAAAAACAAAATAAACATTCACCACGTGTTTGGTGTGCAAGCATGCTCAGTTGACAATTATTATGAACCAGCTGTAAAAGGTAGCAAAAAACAAAAAACACTCCGGCCATCGCCTCAGAAAACAGAATTCTCAAAAAAAAAAAAAAGTAGAAGGACAAGGTCTCAATTGACAATTTTCTCTGTTGTTAGTAGTATAACATTTTACTACCACTTTAGGGGAATTGTGTGATAAAAAAAACATTTGGATCTTTCATTTACGGCCTCTATTTTGTTCAAACCAAAGTAATAAAGGTTTTTCAAGGACTCAAAGGTAGGGAGAACATTTTTCGATAGCTCAAAATAGTATGCAATAAGCGATTCACCTTTAAAGAGCCATGTCTGTGATCCGTTGCATTTGCGTGCCCACTTAGAGACGCCACGTGGATTGTCAGTGGTAATAGAGTAAATCGCGGAGGACTAGGTGCTAGGGCGGTGATGTTGTGCTGGTCATGTGAGCCCGCAGTATTACGGTGCGTCATACCAAATGAGTGACTGGCGTTCTTGCCGAGACTCACCAGAACGCCAAACAGAACCTTGTGCGAGAAAAGTAAAGAGACTTTAGTTCGTCCTTGTTGCAATTGTCATTGTTATTAACAGTGTTTGCTTTTGGCCAATATCATTTTCACTATCTTCGTCAATATCGCTTTCACTTTCATAGTCACTGTTGTTAGTCTTTGTCACTGTCACTGTTGGTTATCGCTAATATCGTAGCTGTTGTCTTTGACACAGTCACTTTTAGCATTATATCTGTCAATATCACCAACATTGTCTTCGATAATGTGGTCACTGTATCGTTGCAATAGTTAGTACTCCTGTGTTTGTCACTGTCACTATTATCATCATCACTGTGACTGCTATTGTTACTGTCGTTACTGTCATGATTACAATCAATACTATCTTTGTCTTTGTCAAACGTCATTGTCACTACAGTAAATTGTTGTTGTTAACCCTAACAAAGTAATTTCATTACCACTCTTACAGTCACATTTTTTAAAATTTAACTACCAAGATTACTGTCACTGTGGTTAATCTTGTCACTTTCAGTCGCAACAATGGTCATTGTCACATATTCTCAACTTCATTTTCGTCAGTGTAACCAGAGTTACTATTCCCACTTTCGCTATCACTGATTATTTCATTGACTGTCTCTCTTTTCGCGCTGAGTAGTCGCTTTAGGCTCAGTTTTAAGCGCACAAACTCGACTTCATCCAGGTATTGGCTGTACATTTTCGTACCTCATATCAATGAAAGGCCACTCAACCGATATTCGTTTAACCAAAAATCATTCAACAAAAGAGATAAACACCGTAAAATCAAAAATCAATACGACGCAAAACTACTAAACAGCTATATATAGACGGACCAATACAAAATAATTTTGTTGTCATTCAAATAAAATAACCACAAACAAGTAGATACAAAAGATGCAAGAGAATCCCCGGGTTGCTTGAAGCACTTTGCAAAGGACCGATTCTTGTACGATAGGATCTTCTTCTTATTACATTTTGTCCAAAAAAGGGTTTATTTTTAATAACTTCAAGAAGTCGTTTCTCTCAAGTCCGACAATCTTGGTGTCAAAATTTTTCTCTCGAAAAGCCTCTTTTGTTTCTGCTATTTAAAACACAATTAATTTTAATGAACTTTAGAATTTGTCCGACCTTTGTATTCTCACTCAGTGTACCGTAATACATCTTGAAGGTCGAAATCAATATACTGCGACTTGAGTCCACTAATAAAGGAAAATAGAGATCCTTGACAAATGATAAATGATCTTGAGGTTTCGACACAAAAATCTCTTGATTTTGAAAACAATGATGATTGTTTTAAGCATGATAAAGCTTTGGAACAATAGACGTATAACTTCTAGTTCTAAAGCCGCGGCCACCTTGACATATTTCCAGTTTAAGTGCCGACCGCTTTTTTCCTGTTAAATGATGCCAAAAATATCAGATCCGCTTGCATTAATACAAAACTCTTTATCATCCACCTCTTGTTAAAATGAAAAAAAAATTGCTCATGATCAAAAAAACAAATAAAAAAGTCAAGGTTGCATGTTAGACGCAATTATTTAGCAATTTTCTTGTACTCCTATACCTCTTTTTTGCAATTTGTTGCGAAAAAAAATAATAATTCGAGCTAATTAACATTTTTTTCACGTTATCTGCAGAAATAACTCACAGGCATTTATTTTATGGCATATTATGCTTATGTATTGTTCAAAATCTGCGGTTTAGTATCGTGTTTTACAAAAAGTTAAACGTATGATTACGATCAAGAAACGTGACCAAAATTTGCGTCTTTATTCTAGCCTAAAGGAACGATACTAAGCTTTGTTTGGTGACCGTTAAAGTATCCAATACAAGTTTCTATTAAGAGCGGGCAATCGGCACGCAAAATTATGCATTTCTTTTGTAGGTTAAGATAAAAAACTTGATGAGTGTAAAACCAGAATATTTCAATTCCTTTCTCTGTTTGTTATATAAATTATAATGTTTGACTTACAAACGAAAAGAATAGTTTGGCCGCTATGTTATTTATAACTAAACACCCTTTCCAAGGGCCACTTCAAAAACTACTTATTACTTTCGAATTTATGTGACTGAGAAACGAATAAGAAAACCTAGCTTGCTTCTTATGTGTCGATCTATACTGATACCTGTTGTTCTTACTCACTGAGGGAATATCAGTTTATGTAATAACTGTATATCTGTACTGTGATCCTGCAATGCGTAAACGTTGATATTTAAGGTATAAAATTTAGAAAAAATGGCCGAACTTAAAAAAATGCGAACGAGCTTGAAAGTAAACTTGTTTTGGCGGTATCGAACCGCAAGCGCCATTTTAATGACTGGGCTTTCGCCAGGGAAAAGAAATAGAGGACGAGCTTACTAACCGCTTTAATATGGAGCAACATTTTCACGTATATGATTACTTTGCAAGTAATAAGTAACACTTATTACCTAACGCGTATTCGGGTAAACTGAACCAGCCTTATAAGAACATATTATATCTGATATGAACATGAACAGTCCACGTGTAATGATGAAGGTTTTACACGCATTAAAAACTTTCAGTCAAATTTTAACAAAATATACTACTGTTCCAAGTAGGACTAGACTTTTTGTCGCCAAACTCAATGAAGTCATTAAGAAATTCCGTTAAAAGGCGTTGTCATTTCATGAATTATCAAACCGCAATACTTCCGAAAAACAATTTTCATCTTGGAACCAACTCTCCGCCATCAGCAGTGCCTTAAATAAATAACTACATGTTCATTGAAGTATTTAAACCTTGAAACGATTGAAGGTCCGTATGGCCTCTGCTAAACGTAGCTTTTATAATTCTTTATTAAAAAAAAGGCAAACACAAGACCGATATAAGACACAACACGGAAGCCGCGAAAAATCGTATAAAGTATGCCCTTTCCCCTTCCTGTTAGTTAGGGAGATATATATTGCCCTCAGTTAAGGTGGTATCGAGAGTAAAATAAGGCATTTGAAAAACACTTCGGATTGATCTCTCAAACATTTTAGATTATGGCTCCAACATGTCCTTTGTTTTCATATTTTCAATACATAAATTGATTTATTTGCTGAGATTAAGAGAATAAAAATTTTTCAGTGAGTTGGGCGAAAAAGAATGAATATATTTATTCTGCTATACAGGAAGTACTCAATACGTAAATTGTATGAAAAATAACGTTAACATAACTTTAATAGATAACGATAACAATAACATCATTGTTGATAAACTAACTACATTCCAATATCACCACCTTGAACTTAAGTAGACATGCAAGGATCATTCGTGACTTCTGAGAAGTATAAACAACAGACAGAAAGTCTACCAACGACTGGAGTTTCACTTACAACGGAAACACATCTCATGCCATTATACAAAAAAAGCAAGACACAAGAAAAATTCCAAGAAACAGTTTCTGCAGGCATTCTTGCCACTTTCTATGAGAAGATCTTAGAAATTCCTGAAACTCTCAACGGACTTTTAAAACCACAAAGCATATATTCTTAAAGAATTATGTCAATGGTTTCAAGCTTCGGAAGGAAAAATATAACACATATACAAAACAACTGTCATGAATAGCTAATCAATAATTTCAGTGATTAAGTCCAGTGATATTTTATAGATTAATTTGCAGTGATGGCTTCTTTAAAGAGCATATGATACGAAATTAGTTTCTCGATTTTCTAAAAAACATTAAGAAAAACATATTTTTGCCAAGTTTTAAAGTAATACGATGAAAATCCGCGGAGATACGGCATTCAGAAGTTCCGAATTTTTACTGCAAAATTTTTCCCCTTCACGTCGCTCGGCCAAAAAGTCAAGTGAACAAAAAACATGTAACTTTTTGCTTTGTCTTTGATTTGATGACGTTATTTTGATGGGAAACAAGCAAGGTGGTAGAACGCGGGAACATTTCTCAACAAAATGACGTATTGGTGACGTCTCATTACCTGTGTCTCGTCCCAGTCCACCATACTAGGGGGCCAAAAAGAAAAATAGGAAAATAACTTTAACTTAAAAAGCGGTAACTCTTCGGTTTTTATTGAAATCCATCCAAACTTTGCAAAAACTGATTTCGTGTCATATGCTCTTTAAAAGCTAGAAAGATGAAGTTGAAATAGTAACCCTGATCATATGCTAAAAGCTCTGCAAAACAACAAGACCATGCTCTCCTGGTTCCACATAATTTATTTTTTCAATATCTTAAATAGAAAACTTGAAAATGTTTGTTTTATGTTTCTTTTTTCAACTGAATACAAGCGAAATTTTCGTAGACTGCAACTGACAGTTTCCTCTGTGTACACAGTTAAAAGAAAACAAGAGGCTCATTAAGCCTTTACTCGTGGTACGCGTGGGACCGGGGA
>ERZ1740055.351-NODE-351-length-11715-cov-7.463894_pt1 | contig 11715 bp, 8 predicted proteins | sample MGYA00581747_ERZ1740055 | MGnify/ENA primary metagenome ERZ1740055 (study PRJEB43018, sample SAMN04849739) | marine metagenome | isolation source: floating plastic debris | place: Pacific Ocean | collected 2008-08-28 | study: EMG produced TPA metagenomics assembly...
TACACACGTTTCCGAGGGCCTACGGTTTAACGTCCTTATCCGAGAAGACGCGAAGGTATAACCATTTGCAGATGTTAGATAAATAAAAGAAACTGATCAAAATACTTCAAATATGTTCCTTGACAAAAAAAAATTGAAAAATCTCGGTTATACAGTAAGCCAACTCCCCAATTTCGTAAAACATTTACCAAAATTCTGATTGCTCTGAGAAAAAATTGCTTGGCTTAGAGGTGTGAATAACTACAGTATGCAAAATGCAATTAAATGTAAAATTGTATTTGAACTTCAAAGAAATTGGAAGCATTTACATACATATGTATTTAACTTTTCTGTATATCTAAACTGAAAATTGGAACGAATGAATGATGGTAGGCATAATGTCACTAATTCTAATGTACACAACAATTCTGAATATAAGCAGCTCAACTATCGCGTTTCTGATTCATACTCATCATCACCATCATCATCATTTTCTTTTAAAATCCAAATTTTTCCACCTAGGATGGCTTTAGCGGGCGATGACTGCTTTCCACATGTGTCATTCCTGCACCACATGCTCCTCCACTCCCAACAAGCTAGTTCATATCACCCATAATACACTGCATGCTCCAATTTTCCTAGGCCTTCCAGCTGTTTGTCGTCCCCCAACTCTCACCTTGTCCACCTCACTCAACACAAAACCCTCTGCCCTTTTCACATTTTCAATCCATCTCAGTCTTCTATGCCTTAACAGAAAGGTCTTCAACACCACACATCTCTGCCACATCACTGCTAGACCTCCTGTCTTGCCACCTAACTCTGGCCATGTATCTCAGCATCCTGCAATCACTTCTGCAAAGAACATCCATCAGTCTGCTTGTCAATGCCCATGTTTCTGCTCCATACAGTAGAGCAGATATCATACAAGCTTCATATACCCTTCCCCTAGTCCTCAGTTCTATGCTGTGGTTCACTAAATGAATAAACTGGCTATTTCTCACCATTTTCTCTATGCAGCTGTTATTCTCACTCGCACTGCTCTCTCCAATCCTGCTTCACAGTCCAGCATCATCTCCCAAGTAGCAAAACTGTTCTATTTCCTCCAACACGCCTCCATTTACTCTTAACCCAGGATCCTTGTCGTCTCACTGCCATCACTATCCTTCCCCTCTCTCGCACATCTTGGAAATACAAAGTTCTGCACCTACTGAAGATTTCTCAGACCTGAGCATCATTTGTTACACCATTTACTACACTCTGTACACATCAGAGTTTGCTCCCACTCCTCATTCACAGCATCTACAGGGGCCATCATCCTTCCTGAATCCTCTCTCTAGCCTTATTTTCCAGTCACCATTAATGTTGTCTTTTCAGTATTTATTTTCAGTCCCCTCTAAGTACTCCATCCCTTCCTTCCACCTGTTAAACATGTCAGTCACTTCTTCCTTTGATTCTGTTGTCAATACCAAGTCATCAGCATAAAGCAGGTTCATAAAGTGAATATCCATTCATACTCACCATATGTGAATATCCTTGGAGCTGTAAGTCGGATATTTGCAGGAGCACCTAAATGGTTTAAAACTGCCACTCGAAAACCCTGCTCCAAAGCAAAACTTGTAAAAGTTCTCACATATTTTGACTCACTGCAGTTTGCTATCCCAGGCACAATTATTATTGTATCAAGTTTCTAAAATAAACAAAAGGTTACAACAGTTGGATCAAGGAAGATTGCTAGGACACAATCATAAACTGTTAACAGAAATTAAACTTTGTCCAGCTGCCAATAGCAGTATTAAGTTAAATTGGTGCATGCAAGTCTTGATAATAAGACTAAATTTCGATTTGATTTGGAATTATTTGTAACAAACACTTGGATCTGAAAGCACACATTAAGAAAAACCTTGCATACTATTTTTCTGATAGTCTAAATTTTAACCTGTAAAACTACTCCTGCCTGAGATTGCATCGAGTGAAAATGACACACTATTCCTTAACTTTTTCTATAAGTGGGATATCCCAATCAACTCTAACATGAAGCAGCATTAACGTATTGTCCAGTAACTATTAAGAGTTCTTCAAATTAGCAACAATCCATTCTTTTTCACATTTTTCACATTTTATTTAGCAATATTTCAAGGTTTTGGTTGGCAGAGATTATATGAGTATGTTAAGTTTTTTGTGTTCATGCAATGTCCTTACAGCAAATTTTGGTTTCAGAGAACATTACCAATGTACATGCAGTACAGCAACAAATAAAACACACTACAGCAGTTTTACTTTTAAATGTCTAAATGAAAAATGTTTTAAACAAAACAGTACAGTACTGTGTAACAATTAAATGCGGAGTACTTTTTTTTATATTCCACATCCAAGTTTAAGCACAGAAATTGCACTTCGAAAAGGATAAATAAATATAATTTTTGTATTCTACTCCTTCAGATTTGTAGCAAGTTAAAATAAAACTTAATATTTGTAAATTGATTTTTGAACATTTATTCTTCAAACACATTATTGTAAACTTAGTTGTACTAGATTCATGTTGTACAACTGCACATCTTAATACAGTTTTACAAGGTTCACAGGAATTCCATTTTTGCACCATAATTGAAATTTGAAAAGGACACATGGTTTTCAGGTCACTGGTGTCTTTTGGAAGCACATTATGGGGGCTGTTGCTTTTCAGAGCTGGTGGGGACCCTTGAAGCATTGGGAATAATCCCTTATATAACCCTTTAAGCCCTAAAAAGTCAAATGACAAATTGCTAAATTCTCCCAACTAAATTTCATACTTTATTTAAAAGCACTTTGGGAGAATTTGGCTTTTCATGTTGGATAAAATATTTTACCCAATGAAATTCTTAATTCTTATTACTAAATGTATCATTTTGTATTGTATGTTAGGAGAATTGAGATTCTGATAAACTGCCTTGGGTTAAAGTGATTAAGCCAAATAATAGTGAGCCTGAGAATTAGTCCTGGATTGCCAAGAAACTAAAAGATGTTTAAAATTGAGAAGGACTTTACAAGATGTTGAAATCAAAGGTCTAGCTTACTCGTATTCCATGTGCATCACTTGATCTTGGTTCAAACACATCAAAGGTGACGGTTGCCCCATCATTCATTTTAAGGTGGTGATGAACACTTTCAAGCCTTGGAACACAGACACGTCCAACTTTGCCTACAACTAGAGTTTGCATGTGACCACTTCTACCCCAAAGTGATGGTGGAACATAACTGCAAAATTAACAAATTAACACTTAATCATCACTTGTGAAAAATAACTTCAACAAACTAGTTCGTAGAATGTAAGTATTATTAATTATAATTATGAAAATTCTAAATCATATGTTTTCCACTATACAACACAAAGTATAACAACGACTTTAAGTTGATAGCTTTCTCTTTTTAAGCTCAATTACAGAACTGTAAACAAACACAAAAATCGCCATGCAGGAAGCTTCCAAAGACAATGTACTAACTGAATTTCTGGAGCTGTAATAAGTTTTAAAATTTCTGTCAAGAAAGGGAAAGCAAATATTAGAATACAGTAATTGGTTTACAGTACATGTACTGTAACAAAAAAAAATATTTCAATTTATAACATGTACACCAGCAGGCTCCTAGTGAATGCATGCAGACAATTTTTTTCTTGGACATGCATGCACATTTGTGAGTGCTCAATACTTGTTACAAGTGCTGTTGTTGGTCTAACATCTTGTGACTTCAGTACTGAACATTTACTGTTCATTGTTAATATTTACCAGTTCTTTTGTTATGTTGTTCAACTTATATAAATATTATACTGGTGAATATCATGTTTTAATGATGCTTTTGAGCTTAGTAGAGGTTTAAAATATCCATTGTTTGATGAATTACTTTGTTTTTGAAATTTAAAGTATATCAAATAAATGCAATTAATAGTAAAATTGTTAATTTTGTAATTTATTGTCAGTATTTTTCTCCAAATATTTATCAAAAGTGCAGAAAAACAAAGAAAGTGTGAAGTAGTGCAGATTTTATAGTCAATAGTGTGGAATTGCACCTTCCCACTTTGCCAGATGCCCTGTTCATAATTGATTCATATATTAATAATGTCAGAGATAGCAGCAAACTAGAGATATTTCTTAATGAAAATTATAAACTACATGTAGTTACAGTAATTTACATAACTGTAACATCTTGATGCAATGCCTCACTGGACCCACAACTCGTCAACAGTTTCTTTACTGTTCTTAAGATGAGAGTGCATGTTTAGCTTTCCCAGAACAATAAATTAATCAAGCAGAATGTTTGGTCTGAATGAGGACCTGGACGGCTGGAAGGCAGTCATTCGTCATTCCAACTGTGTCAGTTAACTGTGCCATTGAAAACTGATGCTCATTTATTGACTGGGCAGCTGAGTACTAAACTGGAGCAAGTAATGTGTTGTACCTTCCTAAAGCACCCATTAGGGTACTTTGAATTAAACTATGATCTTTTTGTGCCACTGAAAGAAACAATAGAATGATAAGTTGGCAAAAGCAAATAGTGTGCGCTGGTACGGACATGTATTGAGGAGGGAGGAGAATGATATGATGCTTCAAGGAAGGCATTGTGTTTCAAGGTGGAAGGCTCTGGAGGAGGAGGGGATGGCCGAGGAAGACCTGGAAAAATCAAGTAGAAGATGAGATTAAGAAGATTGGTTTGAAGAAAGAGAATGCCCTTAATCGATCAAAGCGGCGAAAGGGTGTGAACATGGTCATGTCGGGAATGGGATGAATCCAGCCACCCTCATCAATGGGGTCAAAACTGGATCAAAACTGGTCTACTACTATATACTGACAGTGACATATTATAAACGCACAAGTCATATACTTACCGTTGCCTCAATATTGGGCAGGACTCTAAAACAGCTTCAGTGAACCATGAGCCAGAATGTAAGCAATCAGGTACAGACGGTTTCCCCATTTTTTCGTTTAACAGATAGATGACAATAAATAACAGAAATATGGCAACCACAGTCACAGTACCAACAACAAAATAAATTGCTTCAATCCTGAAACAAAGAGTAATCATTAATACTAGGAGTAACTAAAAGTTAAGCAATGCAGGCTGGTGCTCCACTTTGGTACCAGCTCAAAATCAAGGACTGCTTTGTCGCTATCAACCTTCAAAAAGGCTTGTTCAGTTTTTATTGATGAGGCTAACTCATGCACAGCAAAAATATTTATCAAAACTTGTTTGTATGTCTTGTGTTTTCTCCATGTAAATTAAGTGTTGTAAGTTGTTGTTATAAGATGTAAAAAATGTTTCAAAGACTTTTTTACCACACAATCCATAAAGACATAAAATTACAGTGTGCATCCAGTACTATGCTCTGTCAAACAACGCATTGGTGGGTGCTGGAGTTCTTTGACTAATCAGGAAAGAACAGGCAATATTTTGTGACAGAAGCAAAAAAGTGTAAACATTTTCACTGTCTTGCATTTCCTGATCATGCATAAAGCTGAGGAGCTTTCAATCTTACGAGTTTTATAGTAAATCAATGCAAAATCATTCTGTTTCTGTTCCTCCTTTACAACTTCCAAATTACATTGAAATCCTGGCATGTGCACTGCTTTGCTAATGTTTAGATGGTCATCACATGAACACACTTCCACTTGCACATGTGGACCTTTCAAATTAATATCAATTAAACCCAGGGGACTCTGGGAAATTTTGGAAGAACATTTCTTGCAATAAGTTTTGAACCTGTAGATATCCAAATTAGGGTAGTGTGCTCTGTTAGAGCTTGTAATCTTAAAATGAGAGTAAAAAACATTTTCAATCAATCAATAACCATCACCACCATCATCATCTGATTATCGAAGTGAAGCAAATGCTGATTTTGTGTCATGCATGTAGCTTTTGTCATGTTTTGTAATTTACAGATATTTTGTAAAGGGTTACCAGCAACTTGTAAGATACTGTAAGTATATATAATAATTACAAGATTTATGCAGCAACGTGTAATTGTTCAACATACATATAACAAATAGATTTTCAGTAGGAGCAAAAACTGTCAAGTTCTACTAATGTAGCTTAGGAACATTTGTTTGGGAGTTCCCTGGTTTGGGGGGTTTATTATTAGGTTTAGCTTGAGATGAGCTCACGATCACACAATTAAACAACAGCACAGACAAAAACAGTGAAAATCACAAATATGCAATCTAGAGAAAATATAGTCTAGAATCGGTTTTTAGAAAACGCAAACAAAGCAACTAAAAAGTTATGTAAAAAGAATTCTTTCTAAGGGAGTCAGGATGATGGAATGAGTACCACTTTAAAATGCTTCCTATCACTGTGACATACATGCAAACCAATCTTAATTGGAGATGACAGTTTTTCTCAGTCCAGTTACTTCAGTTTTGATTCTTTGTTTTCTGTAAGCAAATTCACAAATTTGACAAACAAAAAACAGATGATAATCTGCGACTGGCTATGCATTGTACCTTTAAATGCAAAGAATTTTGAGTGAAAGTGACTTGAAACAAACTTTTAAATTATACACAAGTATTACATTACAGACATATTTTAAATCGAGCAAATCACTAGAAATGCCAAAAATAATAACTAAAAATAAACAAAGGAGCAAGTAAATAAATATGCAAAAAACTAAAATAACAACCTCATATAACAATATTCAAATTTAACATAAATTATTTAAAATAAACTGATCATTAGAGAATATTTGTTAATTACATGCATTTTCTCAGCAACCTTAAACGCTAAAATCTTGAGATCTAAACTAATACAACAATTTTCTTAAACGTTTAAATTTCCAGTGTCTGATAAGGTATTACTTAATCTTATACGTGTTTGCTTGTGGCGTCTAATATATATACAATATACGCTTATGGATATCAGTTGTAGACGGGCTTAAATTTGCTCGAATTCGAGCACAAGGGTATTATATTGTATGTTTACGCACGTAATGTTTGAAACCTTCAGTCATAAAACGATTAATAAGTTTTTTCATCTGAAAACAAGGCACATAATAGAAGCATTTTGAGTTTTTTTGTAAAAAAAATGACAGTCGAACGCAACGCACAGAAAATGGACAACAGATATTAATTACACAGCAGCTGCATATCTTAGGCTTACCTTAAACTTAAAAGAGTTGGCATTGCAAGGAAAACTAGATCATTGCCCACGTAAAGACTGGAAATATTACGAGAAATGAACACAAATTAAATCAGGAAAAACCTCGTTAAATATTCGAGTTAATTTCGAATTCTAACAAGACAAAAATATTTTGTACCACCAACGGGAAACTTAATGAATAGTTAATATATTAAAGTTAATATTTACCCTGTTTGCTGCTCTTTTTTTAAATGTAGTGTTTTGAAACATGACACTTTTGGTGAAAGGACTAAAGAACGTTTTCTAAAAACTTGTATTCTATTTCTAGTCAAGCGGATTATTAGCACATGCTGGAATTTTCACGAGAACAAGTTGGCAAGTCATTAACAGTCAAAACAAAACAAACTGTTGTACAAGAAATACTGTACCTCTCTTTTTCAAACGATACTTCGAGAATAACCATCCTATTTCCATTTTAAATGAAAATTGTAAAATGATCACATAGTTTCAAGCAATTTTTGAGAATAAGCTAAGCAAAAGAGCAGCAATATACTTCAACCACCTACATTTAATTCAACCGCGAGATAGTATTTCCACCTTGAAGGCCTGGGCTAACCCGACCCAGTTTTCCCTATTCAGTCATTATTACACCAAAATGGCCGCAAGAAGTGAATGTTTGGGAAAAGGACAAGTTAAAGACACAGTAAATTTATTCCTTTTTTTCTTATTGTTGTTGTAACTTCCTGGCTCACATTACGATAAGTACCCTTTTCGTTAGTTTGACGTTGATTTTTCGTGCAGGTTTCAACGTAGAGAAGTATATAAAAACTAAGTATATGAATGCGTAATTTTTTGTTTATAGTTAATAAGTAATTTTAAATTTTTTACTCCTAAAGCTTTCTGTTCTTTAAACATTTATTCAGAAACCCAGTTTCAAATCTGAGTAAAATCAACGAATATGTTTTTAGTGTAAAACTGGTTTCACTCTTTTTGCTTATACAGGAAATTTTTGTGGACGTCATAAAACTTTGTCAGGTTGTTTTCCCATTGGCAGATTTGCTGTACTGGTTTTTCACTAACCTTCGTTGCAGTCTAGTTACGTTGTATTTAGCTTCTTTTTTTAGTTTTGAACCTGTCTATTGTTTTTTCAATTATTTTTACAGAATGCTATAATTGGCAGAAGCAGTCAAAAGTTCTTTTTCCTGTTGATGTTTTGCAAGTCAAGAATTTTCTAAGTACAGGAGTCGAGAAATTTTAATTGACTCAAGAATTTATTACCAAGTTCATGTTCTTGACACGAGTAGAAAATTCTCAACAGAAATATAAGTTTCTTGATTCAAATAAAAAATTCTTGGTAATAAAAATGTAAATTCTACACCGTAAAAAAAGAGAGAATCCGAAACGTCAGTAAGTATTCTCTTTTTTTTACTGTGTAGAATTTACATTTTTATTACCAAATTGTTTCTTTAGAAACACCGACACAGCTTAAACTAGTTTACCGCTAGTTAGTTTTCTATAAAAAATTCTTAACTTGGGCAGGAAATTAATTCTAGACTTGGAAAAAAAACTTGACTCAGAAAAGAAATCATTGACTAGGAAAAGATTCATGACTGACAATGAAAACAAAGTCTCCACTCATTTTGTCCATTTAGAGCATTCCAACAAAACATTTTTTCAACTCATTTCAATAAACATATACTGCTATAACTTTGTACACTTTTTGTCTTAGTTCAGATGAGGCAGACATTTGTATCTTGATCCTGAAGCATGGATTAAATTTTTTGTTTTAAATTTAAACTAGGTGTATTGTAGCAACCATTAAAGGCATTCAAGGAAAGTTTCACTTTTGAGGGCATTAGGGGACTGGGTCTAGAATTTAGAAGTTGGATTCCCCTTCCTTTTCAATAGTCCTGGATCTGCCCCTGCTATAAACCTTGACTAAGTATAACTTTCAGATGGTGTGAGGTATGTTTGATAAGTTTTTCCCACACAGAGTCATTTATAACTGAGTTAAGTAAACAGCTGTCCAGCCTGGATCAAGTATGTAACGGGAAAGTTTTGGTTATTGATAAAGAAAGTAACTGGTCAAGGTTAGCCAAATTCACAAAAAACATACTCTATGATTACCAACCTAACTGTTAAAAATTTACAATAATTTATTACCAAACAGATTTTAAAAATGATTATAACAGGAAATAAAGTGCATGCTAATTTGTTACAGGAGCACTGTTCTGAACCTTGTATCAAAGTATCCAGAGCAGACATTGAAAGACTGGTGACGGAGGTGTTGCAGCTGAAGGAGTTCTTACCAAAGGTGAGCAGAATAATAGTGGCAGTGATAAAGTTACAAAAATGTGATGATGATAAAGTTCTTAATGTTGTTTGTGAATCCCATATTAAAATGTGCTCATTCAAAAATTGGTGCACTCTATAATTGCATTTTCTTCTCAATCCTTTCAACATAGGACGTTCAAAAACATTCCAAGGAAGCATAAACATTTATATTGTTTTAAGTGTCCATTTTAGCTATTATAAGTGACATCTTTAATGGCATGTTAAAAGCTTACTTTTGGTCCACCACAACAACCCACACAATACAAATGTGGTACATAATTAAGTCCCAGAACAATTTTATGAACTTGATACAAGGAGTTTGTTCGAATCCCAAAAAAAAACAAACAGAAAATCCTGGAGCTTTGTTATCAATGGCATTAGACCTAAGAAAAGGAATCTTAGACCCATAAAGTTCTGAAAAAGGTTTTTATTCCTGGATAGTTTGGAAAAAATAGCTCTTAGAACCAGAAATTCTTTCAAAAATAGCTCTTATAGGCCATGATAGTCTTTGAAAAGTACTTAGATCTAAAAAATCCTAAAAGGAGATTCTTAGTTCTTGAAAGGTGTAAAAAAGGAAGGAAAGCACTGAAAAAGACTCCTGGAAAGTCCTGGAACAAAGCTGTTTAGCAGATCTTTAAGATTTTTCAAAATGAAAGCTCTTACATTTGGAAAGTTTGTGAAAAAAAGGTTTTTTATCTGGAATTGTTATTCCTGGAAACATGAAAAGGCTTGTAGACCTGGAAAGACCTGAAAAAGACAGTCCTTGTATATTCCTGGACTGCTCTGGAAAAAATCTCTTGAACCTGAAAAGTCCTGAAAAAGACAGTTATTCTTGGAAAGTTTAGTAAAGATTCCTCCTTTTTGAAATTTCTGGAAAAAAAGGCTTTTTGTTTTGAAACGTTTTGGAGAAAAAGCTCCTAGAAATGGAAATTCCTGAAAAAAGGCATTTTTCCTGGAGAACTCTGGAAAAAGGCTCTTGGACTTGAAAGTTCTGAAAAAGACTGTTATTCTTGGAAAGTTTAGTGAAGACTCATATTTCTTAAAAGCCTGGGAAAAAATGTTCTTTGTTTTGGAGAAAAAGCTCCTAGAAGTGGAAAGTCCTGAAAAAGACCTTTATTCCTGGAAAGTTTTGTAAAAGACCTTTATTTCTGGAAAGTTCTGGAAAAAAGTTATGCAAAAAGTTTGAAAAAGGCCGTTTTTTCCAGAAAGACCTCAAAAAGTATTACAGTAACAATTCAATTTACTAATGGAGTAACTAATATACTTTTTTAATTTTAAAGTTATTTGTTTCCTAGTATCGTTAATTCTAGTTACTTTTCAAATGATATCAATGTCTTTAATGCTTAAGCTTTGAAGTGGTGGAAAATTTAAATTCAAGTTCAAATTTAGTTAAAAATTCCATCTTCCACTCCTTATTTCTCCACACCCAATACCACAGTACAAAAATGAATAGAAGAATCAAATTCATGATTCACAAGCTGAATGATCTTTATTTTCCAACTTGCAGTTGATACCAGATGTTGTTAGTCTTTATAAGAAGTTAGAAGCTGCTGAGCTAGGTACGAACTTCTAAAGGTATTATCATTTTAATTTGAACAGCAAATTCCACATCTTTTACTTCTTTATCGATGTTGTTATGACAAACAGGTAATTACAAAAAAAGTAAGCATTTTTTCTGTGCTTCCATGGATTGTCTTTAGATAGTATTTCATTAAAGATGATGCTTCTTTTCGTGTCGTTTAATGTTATACGTGGATAACTTTTTATGCTAGCAAGGAAGATTTTTTTCTTGGGCATTTTTCTCAAGGTAGTAGTGTTGACTGGTTAGGAAACTTGATGACTTTCCTTGTTATATGACGTTGACACTGCACAAACAATAAAAGGCTTTGAGATGTAAATGAGGATGCTTAAGCTTGTCTACGTGTAATCAAACTTATTGTAAAACACTAACTTAAGAAAAGGTAATATATTTCCGTCAGTCTGTTTTAAAGAACGAACAGCCGATAGACTAATGAAGCATCACACCTAGAACAAAAGATCCTAACTGTGACAGTGCAGCTAGCATGAAACAAAGTAACAGTGTAATCTTCTTTGTTGTTTGTTAAGATCCCTAACTAGTTCACTCTAACAACTTTAATACAACCGTACCTTTGGATTTCAACACCATCATTTGAAGAAGAAATTATATCTAACTAGTGTTTATTCTACGATTCATTATAAGAATGATTACTCAACTTGAAATGGCATACATATAGAAGAACCAACTATGAGTAATTTTCACCCAATGGTTGTTAGCTCATA
>ERZ1740055.352-NODE-352-length-11711-cov-7.309369_pt1 | contig 11711 bp, 4 predicted proteins | sample MGYA00581747_ERZ1740055 | MGnify/ENA primary metagenome ERZ1740055 (study PRJEB43018, sample SAMN04849739) | marine metagenome | isolation source: floating plastic debris | place: Pacific Ocean | collected 2008-08-28 | study: EMG produced TPA metagenomics assembly...
CCCCCCCCCCCTCCCCCCCCCTCCCCCCCCCCCCCCCCCCCCCCCCCCCCCCCCAGCCTACGGGCCTGAAATGACTAAGGCGAAAACCAGATGAAAGGAACAGTTTTAACAACCAAATTAAAGTCGTTATGCTAGAATTAAAGCGCAAGCATCAGAAAATTCGAACACTTTTTCATTAAAATCGGATTTGAAAAGAAATGTTTCACTGCCAACCACGTTGTATTTTAGGTCTGGATCAGTTATCAGATATTGTCAACTTTACGGGCTGATACTGTCCTGTTGTGGAATTTTTCCAGATGTAGAACAATATAATGTAAAACGAATAGAATCGTGTTTGTTGTGTCCACTATTGATCCAAAGTACTTTTTCTGTGTCCTTGTTGCCAACCATCTCCTTTCCAAAGTATGTTCTTGACTAACATTGAAGCTTGGGACAGATGGCCATGCATTCTCTAAGTTTACACGACTTTTGGTCCCAGCGAATTTCGTACTGTGGAAATTGGACAATCATAACAAACTACTAAATAAATAGATACGCGATGAAGCTATTTAGCAGAAAAGAAACTCTCAATCAGCATGGCAAAGCTAATGCACTGAGGGGAACGGCCAGAAATTTGCCACAAACCTAAGAGAGAGGAGGAGAAAGACAAAAGGGTACATACAGGGATAAACTGTGGATACCCATTCAAATTATTTAAAAAAAATTAAAAGCATTAATGCTATTTGTGGAGACATCAAAACATTTTAGTTTTTTTGGCAAAACCATATATCTCTCTTTTCAAAAAATGAGACTAACTCGATCCAGTTGGGGAAACTGTGACTTTTGATGCTTTGGGAATTGAGTGCCGATGCATCAATTTATTTAAATTGGAAACTTGAGAACAAAAAAATAAAAATGAAACAAAAATAAACAAACCCATGCAGCTCCTTCGCTATTCCCTGTCACAATGTGAACATAGAAAACATAGTTTAGCATTTTACCTATATTGTGTTCTCCATTTAATTAACCCAAACCGTTAAATACATATTATTATATGGATTATCATGCTGTTCTTGACTCAGGTTAGTCAAATTGAATTCATGTTAGATTTTAAATAACTAAAAAAATAAAAAAATGCTTGAAAAGTTTGATGTGCGAAAAAATATTCGACAAGATTATAAGTGTATATGCTATCTATATAGCTAGGTTGATTTGCGTCTATTTTAATAGCATAAATCTCGTACTTTGAGTGTTTTTTTATTGCAAGGTTATTTGCATGGCAGTTCAGCTCAGTATAGCTTAACCTTGGAAGTTGTATAACTCGCGTATTGATAAAACAACAGGTTTGCAGTTACTGAGTTACATTTCCGATCAGTTGTGTCATTTGCAGAAAGGCCATGGGCTCTGACGACGTAAATGCATGTGTGCAGCTACCGTATACTGCAGTTTTACTTTGGCATAAACAGAAAAAAGAATAGCTAATACAACGTATTAGAATTTGAAGTTTTATAACATAATGTTTTGGCTAGCCATACAAGCCTTTATCAGGTATGATACTGAATTGCAACCGGTTACAAAGCAAAACTGACAAATAATATTTCAATTTATCTTGCTTTATTTCAGATTCTGCTGACAATGACAAAAAAAAAATAATGGTTAATCTTTATCAACCAAAGCTCTTAGGTAAAAGCCACAACATCTTCACAGAAATCTGGCAGTTCAAAAACTTTCTCATTAAAGTCGGATTTGAAAAGAAATGTTTCACTGCCAATCATGTTGTATTTTACTACGGGGTCTTTGTCAGATATTTTCATTTTTACCGGCTGATACTGCCCCGTTGTGAAATTTTTCCAAGTGTAAAAAATTGTTTGACGGATAGGATCTTGTTTGCCGTGCCCACCGTTGATCCAAAGCCATTTTTCTGTGTCCTTGTCTCCGATCATCTCCTTGTGCTTCGAGGATCAACATTCAATACTGGCAGATTTGGCCATTCGCTACGTTTACACGACTTTTGGTCCCAGCTAATTTCGTACTGTGGAAAGACGACAAACATAAATTACTAGATAAAAAGATATGGTTTTTTAGCAGAAAAGAAAAACAACTGCGGTTAACAACCAAATTTTAACCAGGGGAATTATAAATATAGCCAGAAATTTGACATAGAAGACAGGTGGACAGAGTCAAAACGCGGTACAGGGATGAACTTTAGATCCCATGTTGAAAATATTTTGAAAAGCAGCCTTTTTGGAAAAAAGATGGCCCTCACCTACATAATTTTATTCTCCTAGACCTAGTTCACCAACTTCAAACTCAAAGTGAAAGTCAAACTTTAAAGATTCAGTGATAAAATTAACGTATGTCTTTGAAAAACCAAGATCAGTGCCAGTGGCAAAAGGCAAAACCAAGGACCGTGTAAACTATTGTACACAAATATAGTCATAGAAGAACTGCTAACATTACACAAACCTGATAAAATCTCTTATCGGCAACCTTCTGATGAAAAATGTCAGAAAGTTTGTAGCTGAAAACGGTTCTATCGAAGCGAAACTTTTGATCAGCCTCATTCTCCGTGTTCAAGTAGGCCGTCTCCTTTGTCACTCTTGTAGTACAGTTTTTACCATTGCACACTGTCAGTTTCAACGAGCCAATCACAGAGTAATGCTTGGGAAAGAGGGGCGGAACCCGGAACACGTGGCATGGGTCAACCTCAGCTTTAGGACATGCAGGGCCGTAAAAACACGCGCACCTGTTATAAATAGGAAATAGTTCAGTTTATTTTTAACGTACTGAAATGACAAGTTTAGTGCTGTTTTTAAAACTATCACCAGGAACACGTGATCTTAAGTCAAACGCTCCGGCGACCAATTTTTTGCTCTCTGTTCTAGCGATGAGCCCCAACACGTGTAAAAGCCAGGGGAAAAAATGACATCGCAGCATGAATGATAAAAAACAGTTCATAAATCATAAATGGAATGCTGTGTTGGTGTTTATACAGAAACAGTTAAACAAATAAATAAGTTTCACACCGTACTGAAAAGAGTTTTTGAACTGACGTTTCGGACTGTAGTCCTTCGTCAGAGTGAATTCCGACGAAGAGTATGTTATGCAAGGACCTTGAACTAATAAATAAAACAGTCACGAACAAAGAATCTTCCTTATTACACGCAATTAGCACGGTTACTATATTAATAATGGTAATAGGACTGAGTGGAGTCCAATTTGGTTTGTAATCATACGAGTGACTAACAAAATCGGACGACCTCGAAGCGGGAGTCCGATTTGTTAATCACGAGTATGATTACAGATTGAATTGGACAACACGAAATCCTTTTACCAATTAATCGTAATCATTATAATTTCCGAAAAACAAAAGAGTGCAATTTGAAAATTTCTTTTGATTGCAATTTTTGATTTATTTTATAATTGAAAATTTACATTGAGGAAAACATTTTCTGTACAGAGACAATGTCTAAAGTTACACATTCCTCCAGTTTGAAAAAGTTGTTGAGTTGCAATAGTGATTGTAATCTATGTTGTGATGGGTGGATTTAGCTGAAAGTAATAAAATGATTGGCTCAAGAAACTGTCCGATTACAGGTGTCCGATTACAATATTACAGTTAAGTTAGTACAAAATGCAGCAGTTTATGCACCAATCATATTTGAGGAAATTGTAATAACTGTGATTAAACCGGTATTAATTACTAATTAATTAACGCGGATGAAGATGAGAGTTTGTACACGCGATAGTTAATTAACGACGAAACCATAGAGACTTTCTAAAGTGGCATTTAATTAACGCGGTTAAGGAACTTCAACTTTTCAAATGGTATTAAATTTACGCGAGCTCAAGTTCCATTCCTTACAAACAGTTAACTAATTAGACCAGTTTCGCATTCCTAGTTGCCGCTGATTTAAATGACTGCAGATTCCTTTTGCACAGTGTTAGCCTCAGATGTAGTTTTAAATGCAGTGCATGTTTTTCTGCATTCCAACAAGTTGCTTGCAAAGATGATAAGATCACAAAATTACCATCAATTATTTTACAAAAGAAATTAAATAATGGCCGATAAACTACACGGAAGACAAATTAAGGTGGAATAAATTAACACGGATTTTTTTAAAATTACGCTACTTAATGTAGTTTTACAAACCTTGTATTTCCTTTACACTTGTGGACTGTATCGGTCATGTGACCGGTTTTAGGGTCTTTACGACAATCGTGATAACCACTTAGATCTTTCAGGCAGTATTTTCCAGGAAGACCTATGTCGCAAAACTCACCGCTACAGATAACACTACTCATTATTAAGAGAACGCTCAACTGGAGTAAAGAATACATCCCTTGACTTCTGGCTGGCTCTCTGACTTTCTCCTATATTTAAAACATTATTAGTATTGAAAATTCATTAAAGCAGTATTACTGATTAATAAAAGTTACGTCAGTTTACAACGTACTTGAAGGCAACCATGGAATTTGTTGCATGCAAAACAGTTTGAGCCCTTGAATTACAACACATTATGTTGTGCGATCGCAGCTCAAACTGAACCAGAGAAGAACTACTGTTTTGGTGTCTATGCCCCCTTTTTTAACACGACTAATGATCCTGTGCCTATCCGGAAGGTTTTTATACTATTAAAGAGACTTTAGTTTTGACTTCCGTTTCCCCTGGACGGGATACTGAGTCCATCGCAAGTAAGCTACCAGAAAAGATGGTATATGTACTCTCCTTTGTTTACTAACCTCGTAAGGATGCAAAATTAATTTTCCTTTGACCGAAAATATGTCACACGGCTGTTGAAATCACAGCAGATCCGGGGATCAAGAAAGGGTCTTGCCAGAAAGCAAGAGATCTTACCAACTACACAGATTTCAAAGTATCGACCAAATGAGGCCAAATCACCTTTTTATTTATTTTTAAAAGTCCTCTTCCTCACAGCTGGCGTACGTTGTATCGTTTGATATTTGTACAAATTGAGCCATCTGTGCCATTGAACCAAAATGAAAACTTGTAATTTCTATTCATAAATCAAGAGAAAAGTTGAAAGAAATGACAAATAAATTATCTGTCATTGTCTGAAATAGTGAATAGCCATAACAATTATTCATATTTTATATTTCTATTTACTAATTCAAAGAAAGATGGAAAGAAATGACTATTGAATTCTTCCTTAGTGACGTTAAGTGAGTACAACTAATTGCACAAGAACCGCCCAAGTTTATAATTACTATTCAAATTGTCTGGCACTTTTTCTTTAGTCCCAGTTTTGTGGCGCATGTGTCAAGCAGTGGCAGGATATTCTGAAATCAAATCTAAGTGCCATCGAGCGAGACATAAAAACCAGAACAGCAAAACTAAAACCGTTATAATAAAGTCCTATTGGCAGTTAACTTTAGTAAACTCTGAACTCACCTCAGGCTCAGTACTTACTCGAAGGTTGCTTTCTGTGCGAAATCCACACTTGAATGATGTACAAGCAATACATTTGAAGTTGAATACAAGCCGATTGCATGTATTTAAAGAAGCTTTAGTTATTTATAACCGAATTACAACTTTCGATTCTTTTATTTTGATCAATACCGGATCATCCGGTAGAGCAGAAGTTACTGAAATGATTTCAGTAACTTCTGCTTTGATTTATCAAACTATCACGAGGTCGAGCTAAAAATAGAGAAATGTTACTACTCGTAAATGCAAAATAATATAAGAAAATTCATTTATTGTTTGGAAAATGTCGAATTTGCAGCAACTTTACTATAATTTTAAGTAAAGAAAAGACATTCTTAAGTTAAACAAAATGTTTTGAAAATGTTAGGAGTATAAAAAAAAGAACATGTCATTCGTAGATGACATGAACTAAAAAATGTATACTAAACGATTGAATGGTTATAGAAAACATACTGAAAACAAAACGATAATTTTCCTCAACTTTGACTTTGTATATCTCCCTCTGTTTACAAGAGCATCTTATTTTTGTGCCACGAGCTTGGCTGGATGTACTTAACTTTTTAGGGAATTTAAGCTCAAATGTTTTTAGAATGTTTTTAAAATGTTCTTAATATACTCATATATGTGTTTTGAAATTGAAGATACTAGCTAGTTTTGATATTTGAAATAGGTGAAGCCTATATATGTATATATATATATATGTATATGCATGCGTATCGGGTTATTTCTGTTTCTATCACACAGGTTCAAGTTATAAAAGAGGACTGGTTTATTTGTGTTTTGTATATCAAACAGAGTTAACTGACTTAATTTATACCAGAGGGGAGTCAGGTTGGCGTAGTGGTCATCCGACTCGCGCCTTCTACCATCACGACCCAGTATGCAATGTGGGCTGAGATTTGTCGATCTCAATCTGATTCTGAGGGGTTTCCTCCAGGTATTCCAGTTTTCTTCCCTCTACAAATTCGACTGTCACGCCAAGATCTGGCCGTCGAGCGATTAAACATTAACCTCTGGCTAGGAAGAATGGGCAACAGCTTCCTTCGCAATTGACGTTAAAGTATTTGTTACTGATTAACCGCGCCTCTAATATCTTAGAAGAATAAAAAAAACCTCTTATCAACATATAGCTTAACCCTACAAAAACCGAAAATGATCACCACTTGTAGTTGTATCAGTCTTGGAATTTCGCCTTTTAGATAAAGATGAAAGCGTAATGCTTTATGGGATGTGGATGGATTGATAAAAATTGTGTATACGGCACTACAACTGAGCAAGCTAGTAGCTAATTTGAGGTCACTAGTCTGGGTACTAAAGCCACGTAAGTAGCGTGCATTACACCTTCAATCTACCCATAAGTAAAAGAATACTATTACGGTAGAGGTAATGCCCGCTACTAAAATAGTCTTAAATGCCCAGATTAGTGGCTTCAATTCAGCTAGCTCGCTTGTGCTATCTATACTTTAGTTTTAGCTGAATATTCTTTTAACATATGTAATGTTGGCTTGCCAACCCAGTCGGCCGTCTAAAATAGTAGGGTTAAGATAAAATTATGACATCAGTTTTCCAAATCTTTGATACAACAATTACATCAATCTAATTACTGTTAAAAATAAACCCAGTTTGAAATAACGCAAGCTCTGATTGGTTATAGGTCAGTTGTGTATAAATGAATAAGAGGTTATTTTCTAAAAGGTTCCGATAAACGGTATTGCTTGTGTTTCTACACAATAATACACACTTTTCTGGTGTTCTTACACGTAGAATATTCTATTATTGTCTTTTTAAACCCCTAATGTAATTATTTGTTTGAGCAACGCAATCTATTTATGAATACTTTAATATCACAAATCATTTTTGTTTTTTTAACAAAAAGATGTTCCACTAATCAGCAATCAACAAATCTATTTTTAATTCAAGAAAGCCAGTTATGTCTTTCAACAGCGTTTATACTTAATCACATTTTTATATCTGTAATGATAGGAATTTTAGCTAATAAAACATAACATGCGGTCCTACTAATCCCTAAAGATATGTTCCGAGGTTCCTGCATAACATAGCTTACAATCGGCGCGCCTACTACTTCATTACCATACATTCCTCTATTTTTGATGGATGTACAAACATAAACGCTTTAGATTTAGAAAGTTCTTTTGCGAAAAACTTGTACGATTACTAGATAAATAAACCCAACAGCAAAAACGACAAGGCTTCATTACTTTAATAAAACTTCATTAATTTAATAAATATAAATGCAGTTCTTACATTTGTGTTCACTCCTAAAGTTGTGTGTTTATGAAGCCGTTTGTTAACATTAGCAAATACATTTTTATATAAGAAATTCCTCTGTGCTTTCTTCAATATCCGGCTAACACTGTGCCGGTAAGGTGAGATCACTATCTTTCACACCGGGGTTAAAACCTCTCCATGTAGTTACCCTGGAAATTGAAGTCTTGGCGATGTTCGAACCCCTGTAGTGGTACACATACCGGACAGGGGCATAGCGAGCCGTGTGATCAACCTGGCCAAGGTAGCTGACGTACCATGTTTTAACGATAGCCCAACCAAATTTACTACCAGTGTAACTCTGCCAGATCTCACAATGTTTTCCCTCTACTTTTGTTACGCCGCGGTACTTGAAAGATTGCGGGACATGCAGAATAGGAGCTTGTGACAATGAAGTCACATAGCACTTGTTCTTGGAAACATCGAGGTGATACTAAAAAGAAAAGCAAGCGAGAAAAACTGATAAGTTTCAATAAAGCAATTTCTCAAGAGATTCAAATGAGTATGTAATCAGCTTAGGTTTGGACGGAGCTCCAGGTCTAGCTATTGAGCAGGCCAGTCCTTAAATCTATAAAAAAAAAACAAAGTCGTCTTTTCACACATTCAGTTGTAAATGAAGAATACGAAACACAATTTTCAATGTTGTTACTGAGCGGGTAAATTACTTTTAGCTTTTTGATATTTTGTGTCTTGTATCTATCTGAAAAGTTTGCATTTTATATGATGACATTGACGAAAAATGATTAGCCCTTAAGAAATATGATTTCTATTTTGTTTTCCTTTCATTAACGTCTGACCTGTGTCTATTTTACATGCACCGATCTTTAACTTTCATACCCAGTTTTAAAATCAAATGTTGTCATAGTGAAGATTATTAGCTGTGCCTCTGTGTTTCTAAAGAACATTCCTTCGATCATCGAAGTGAGAAGAAGACTAACGTACAAATTGTCAAAGTTTATTCTTCTCATTTTTCAAAGGTGTCTAACTTTTTAAAAAAGATATCAGTTTTTACAACTGCTCCTTTGTCCTAGTACCAACTACTCACCCGGTTGAACCTGTTGAAAATATTTCGTTGATAGAAGTTATTGTCGTAAACGTTCCTATGGTTTATGTTGATACGGAGAAATGTGCGCTTGTTTAAGTTCTGAAAATACTGAGTTTGGTACCACTTCGATTTGCAACCATGTGGGGAACACAACGTCTGTTTGGTGTCACCATATACCACAAACTTGCGACCGAAGTATATAGGGCGGTTATGATGGCAGGTTACTATGGCGACCATAAGTAGCAGCGGAACAAATACGAGTAGAAATTTCATTTTTTCTACCGGAAAAGAAAATAAAGAATTGAATTGAAGCAAATAACTGGTAACAGCTTAAGTTGTACATATTCTTGTTTTATCTTTGAGAAAACACTGATCCATGCATGACGTAATGACTTGATAGGTTTTATAGGGTACATTCACAACTGATAAATTGGGTCAATCTTATTCTTAGACTGTGTGTTAGTTTTCAAAGAAGGTTAGGACTTTGCACAGCGCTTTGCGTTCCTGGACAGTTTAGTCTGTAACCTAGGATAAACAAGTTCAAAATAATGTCTAATATTTAATAATACAAGTAAATAATACAAACGTTTTGACCGGCAATTAATTTTGTATTTATAGCAGGGAAGGCAATTTATCAACTTCGACTTAGAGCTACACAAAATAAACACTAAAAAATGCTGTTAAAAATGTTTTAACTTCACTATTGAAAGTCGAAATACAATCAAGGAACTTATATACATAACTTAAAACTTAAAAAAATTATAAACCAGTGTTTACCTAGCCAATAGAGAGGTTCGGCATTTTACAAAGCACGATTTGTATAATAAAACTATCTTAAAAGACTCAAATATTTGCAATCGCTTTGTTTAGAAATTGATTAACACCAAAAACGTTAACAGTAGTTTAATCAGTTGAGCAACTAAACCTTGTATTATTGTCATAAATAGAATGCTGCGTCATTGTTTCAATAAAAACAATTTGGTAAATTGTTGAAGTTTTACACAGTGGTGGAGTAAAGATTATGTTCTGGCATTTTGGACTGTAGTCCTTGATTGGTATTTTTAATGAGTTTTCGCTTACAAGAACATTTTTTATAAATCAGTTTTGCAAACACAATAAGAAATTTCAAACTAGATAAATTTTAATTGGAAATTAAACAACTTTTCTCGTCCATGCAATTATCACAGCGGCAACTATCAAAAGTAACCGATTTCAGTAAGGAAAAAAACATCGAAAACAGTTTAAAATGAATTAAGGGTATCTGGAAATAAACGGCCAAAAAAAATATCTGAGAAATATTGAATCTCAGTAAAACTTGATTTATATACAAGTGTTTTAATAGAAATATGAAAATAAGATATTTTTACTAAAATAACTATGTTTAAAAAACTTACTTCTTCTTTTACTTCAAAGTTGTAGTTAAAATATAGCGACCTTCTATGTCTTTTCACCGCTATTAATCTTAATGAACAGAAATACGTTGAACAACTATTTATACTAATTGGTCCTTGGTAATTATTTATTCCGTTTTGTTGGTTATTGTTTCCATTTTTTAGCAACTATTAAACATGACAGAGTCTTAGTTGATGGAACTCTGGAATATGACGGAACTGTTTACGCAACAGAAGTATTAAACAAAAACATTCAATTAGCGGAAAATCGTTTTTGAAGCTAGAAATAGAATTGAAATACGGAACATGCATGCTGATTGTTTTCAAGATGACGTTATTGCGAGATTTTTCTTCAAATCACTAATACTTGTTTACTAAGTTTGTCGTTCATTTAGTTCTCTGATCAAAGTTTATTTGCATTAACTAGTGTCAGTCTGAAGAACAGCGATGCCATTCTGGAAAGGTTTTATAGTCATAATGAGTCAGTTGATACTTTAAAAACCTCAAAACTTTAGACTTTAGTTCCGCATACTGAATTAGTGCACGTTTTTATGGCTCCTACGTCCTACGTGTTTTACTTTCCTTCTTCGTTTCGAAGAAACGATTTACAGGAAACAATTGATGTATCTAAAACGCGTTTTTAGTTTCAAAAAACAGTTTGGATTCCGGAAGATGCACCAAAATATGAACTAAAAAACTAATTATAGTTTATACTCAGTGCAAAAAATATTCTTATTTGCGTTATAGTTAATCTTGACGTTACACATAGCAGGTGAGGAATTTTGCACGGATTTTTTTTAATGACATCTCAAAACCAAAGTATTGCTATTTTGACAGGTTAGGAAAAAAATGATTTGTCGTCAGAATTAGTAGTCGTATCGTTCCAGCAACTTGATACCCGCTAACCAATATGTTTACTATAGCGATTTTCAACTACTTCAGTTCACTCTTAAACGTGAGGTTTGAAAAATACCTGAAATGTAGTAACATATACTGAGACCAAACAAAACTAATAAATGAATCATTAATATGACTACGCAAAGAATAACTTGTCATTATAAGCCAAATATGATTAAGCCAAACTGGGAACAAGCTAGAATCTGAATGCAACCGTAGACAGCTTTTTCATCCTTTTTGGGACTCGTCAGTACATTGTAGCTGAGAATGAACCGCCAATACGAATGCAAACAGGTTTATTCAGGCACAGAAACTGTAACTCAAATTACAACACATCACATCAGTTCACTGACAAGTTAAACACGGTCTTTGTAGCATGCTAAGGACAAGCCTGACGGTCCCTGGCAAAAAAGTTTCTCAGCTGATGTTAGTCTTGTTTATAGTATTAGTAAGTCATTTGTTCATCAGATATTAGACGGGTGTTTTTCTTTATCGGATGTTGAAAGCGGGATTTGCTAATATCAAACTAACCATCTAATGTTCAAAAAAATAACGACAAAGACAAAACTTACATTCAATCACTTCTTTTATTCTTCTTGCTTACTTCGTCTAGATCTTCAGCAACTCTACTAAATTTCTTGAGTCTTACTCTTATATAGTGACT
>ERZ1740055.353-NODE-353-length-11710-cov-7.465036_pt1 | contig 11710 bp, 11 predicted proteins | sample MGYA00581747_ERZ1740055 | MGnify/ENA primary metagenome ERZ1740055 (study PRJEB43018, sample SAMN04849739) | marine metagenome | isolation source: floating plastic debris | place: Pacific Ocean | collected 2008-08-28 | study: EMG produced TPA metagenomics assembly...
AAAAAGAAAAAGAAATCGAACCCAAACGTTGACTCGTGGTACCACGAGTAACAATGTCCTATTACTCAATTTTGACAATAGTTTTGACTTGCAAACTGATTGTTTATACGGAGATTGAAAACTTTAAAGCTAGTAACTTAATACGTATTCAAAACACTAAACTAGTCCACATAATTGTTAAAGAATTTTTCATGTTTATTAGTTTGAGGAAAAAAATTAAACAGGAAAGTTATGTTTATAGCTTTGCAAGGTATTCCTTAATAGAAAAATATGATAAAACTTAGAAATGAAACTGATATTCAGAAAATTTAAAAATAAGAGTTAACAAAGAGAATTAGTTTAGAAATAAATGAAGCAAAAACATCGAGTTAATCATAACATAAACCAAATAATAGCAAAGTAGTTCCTCAAAACCTTTCACTCACCTGTAACTTGAAGGTTACTGAGCTGAGTAATTGGTTATAAGAAATGAGAAGATCTTAACGGTATAAGAAGTGACTAAGATCAAATAATATTCGGTGTTAATTGACTGGTTTTAACAAGTTTCCAAGCTATTTACAGAACCATTACTGGATGTTTTTCTTCTGTGTACTTATAAGCCTGTCGAGTCAGCTTCACCTGCTAAATAAAAACGTGTTTTCTTTACTTTTAATTTTCTAAAACGAATGTCTCCAAATTGCTCAACCTAAAAGAACTCTATTTAAAGGCTGTTCACTTCGATTGCGTGCTACATTAAACAAAATTTTCCTTTAATTTTTACTTTTTACAGAGTAAATGCTAAGGGATTTTTTTATATTTTGAAGTCATCATATATAGGAATACGACAGACTAACGCACCAAACATCTGCTCCTGAGACTTTTTGTGGCTAAAACCATAAAATATTCCAACCTTAAGTTGTGTAAACTGCGTCGAGTTTGTGCGAATTGGCCGCTTAAATAGTTCAAAGATTGTTTTAGCCAATTTAGGAAACGAAATCAGTCGTCACTTAATGCCGATTAAATCGTTTCCTTTAAATATGAAAGCACTTCACCAACTTGGGGCCCTGATTTTCACCTCATGGTAGACGTCAATCAAGAGTGAGGTGAATTCACCCTTGCCAACTCGGCTGTAACCTTTAATCGGGTGATTAATTTATGCATTGAACTATAAGTTTATAAGGAAATACTTTATATTGTGTCTCCAACCGGGCTCAAACTCTTGACATTCGCCAAGTTAATATTCTAAAGCTCACTCTCTAACCACTAGGCTATGCCGGCATTGCCTGCAGGTAACATAAGCCTAATTTTCTAAAATACGTCAAGGATTTATAATGCATGCGCAATTTTAGGATTGTTGTGGATTTCTCAATTCAGTGGAGAAATACAGCTTCAAAAATACACGTCAACTAAGAAAGTGGGCAAAGGTCAACAATACTTTCACTGAATATTTTGTCGGCTTTTAGCTCAGGACAATTTGGAAAAGGACAGCTGGAGAAATATGTTTGGCATTTCAAAGTATTTGTGTAATCAGTGTCCCTAAAGCGCAATCTGAAGCCATTTGAGTGATAAAACACTGCATTAATTTCTTTCCTTACACAAACACGCACTCAACTTGAGGTACGTGTACTTTGTTTTTTATGAAATTGTATATGATCTAAAACTCAAAAACTTTTTTCAAAATGTTAACTTCCAACATAGCGCCTAACAATGAAAATTGATATCTTTTTGTATTCCTACTTATTTGTTTCATGAACCGCGCTTCAATGTAAAAATTTTGTTGTAAAACTTAACTTTATTTATGTGGTTGCTCATAGGGCATTTGATTCTAGCTAAAATAGTTTCTTGTGATTGTATTGCTAACCATAAACACGAATGGAATTTTTTAGCCGATTCCTTTTAGTAAATCCTGAAATATATTGAGTTGATTGACTATATATACTGACTATGATTGACTTCGGCGGCTTGGAAAACTATTTTAAATCCTTCATATATAAAGGAAACAAACTAATCATTTGTTTAGTCCATTACCACCGCCTTCCATTTGAGAGCCGCCTATAAAAAAGATCCTTTAAGCCAATGATCACCGCTCTCCAACCTTAACAGAGTAGTTCAATCGAATCACCTTCAAATAATCTATTAAAAGAACCAATATACGAGCGAGCACAGAATAACGAGTCAACCGCGCTAAATTTTCTTCTTATAATATACATTTTTCACGTAGTCGGAATTTATTAACTTTGCTGTTAATATTAATTTTTTTTTTAATAATTCACAAAGTTGTATAACGTTTAAACGTCCCTCTTAAAAGCGCTGAACCGGAATCAAAGACATCGCGCTATTTAACTGAGCAAAGATTTTCGTGGTTTAAACATTCTACTTCAAAACAGACGGCCTCAGTTCCAGTAAATTTTAATAAAGTTTTGTATGCCAGTTTGGTTGATAACATCAATAATGGGGAGACAAAAAAAGATTAGACTTTATGAAGTTTTCATTTAGTAAAACGAATCTCAAAAGTTTCAATTTTGATACTGCAACAGCATTTTCTGGCAAAAAGGGAATAATTGCTTTCAAAAACAAAAACAATTGCAAACAATTTTTGTGATTTTCACAACCTTTTATCTACAGTTAAAGGTGCTTTTGTAAAACAAACACCCACTTTATTTCTCTCCCGCTTTTATTGAGATCATACAATTAATACTGAACACAATCAAAAGTCTACCGATTCACTACAAATAACGTGACTGAAGTTTAAGCTCGCGTTCAAAGAGTAACATATTACATTTATAATTTGAATTCACTGTATAATCCAAGAATTTTAACTAAAACCAAAGGGTTGTTTGCTCAAGAACATATGTCGTAGATTATTTTTCCGACCTCCTTCTTCAAATTGTCTACACTTGATGCATGTACAACATTCTGTCCTTGTCCCAAAGCAATTTCCTTTAGCTCTTGGTTGTCGATATGATTTCCAATACCAACAGCAATAATTCGCACACCTTTGCTCTGTGTAGTAAAAATCACTAATTAGAAACAGTGGTCAGGAGCGCTGAACGTAAAGGCGGGGACCCTGGTTTAATACCAACTCTAACTACGGAATATAAATAGCACGCCCTCCATAACCCCAGGAACAAGATCAGCTTGCCTTTGTAAACACCAAACTGCTTTGCCTTCTAATCTACTAGTTGGGATTCTTAACTGCAGGGGAGGGGCTTAACCACAAAGTCCTTTTCGGGGAGCTAACAGCATCTAATTATGTATTCATATATGAACTCATTCTGCCTCAAAGGAATTTCCCAGAAGTACTTAGGTTCTCCTCCAACCACAATCAGCCTCCTACACCGTCTTCAAATAAACCCTGTAGCTAAAGAGGTTTTGAGACAAAAAATTCTAATTGTGACAAATATTTACCTTTAATGGTTTCAGTACTCTACGGTACGGTTTACTATAGGGAGCTGTTTTGCCATCAGTGACTACCAGCATGACGTCATGCAGACCAGGTCTCTCTCCGTATTTCTGTTGGTAAACCACTCGACTAGCAAGGCGAAGCGCTTTGTCAGTTCGTGTAGAGCCACCCGTGTAACGCATACCAGCAATTCTGGCTTTTAAACTTGCTTTACTCTGGCACCTGTTCATTGACAGAGAATAACTCATGCTGATGATGACAATAAAATGATTGGTTTTTCATAGACAGACTAAGACTAAACTTAAAATATGAGAACAAATATTAAACATGTTTTGGCGGCAAGGTGCTTGGCATCGTCTGAGGTGATCAAGCTTGTCGGGAATGACTGAAGATGTTCATTCAGTACACGGTGTTAATTCACAGCTTAGAAAAATAAATTTTTATTAACACGGTTGACCTGATGGTTTAACATTGGTTTGTCCCAAAGGATATGCTGTGCCCCATTGATTTTAGAATGAAATGGAGTTTGTGCATAATGAACAATTCTAAAGCAGTGAGATAACGACATGCTATTGCAACCAAAGTTGAAATTTAGGTATTCAAATATGTGTGAGGCATGGTCCGTGGCTAAGTGCCCCAAGCCTGTGTAGAGCTATGCAGGTTGGTTTCACGGATGTAACTGAAATAACAGCCATCAGAAACAAACTTGTAAACAACACGCGACAGAAGGCCGTTTGGGACGAGGTCTTTCACGCTGAACGGATTATTTGTTTTAGAAGAAGAAACACTAACAGCATGTGAAATTTGTAAATTTGTAAAATTTTACCATCCCTATATTTCCTAAATAACTTGTAAGCAGGAATCTCGTACTCACCATCACTTACATCCTGTTTTATCCAAGTTTCGGACAATGTTAGTAATTGCATCCCACAGTTTAACTCTTCTCACAATAGAAGGCGCAGATGATCGATTTTACAAGCCAGAATTTAAAAATACTGATGAGCAATCTTGAGACTACGGAGTTTAACCACATTTGGTAGTTTGGATGGGATAAAGTGTTTTTTATTTGTTTCAAACAATTTCTTTGGCTCAGCACAGCAACCAAGACACTTGCCATCAATGTTATATTATTAATTTAATATTAATTATTTGCTTTTGAATAATGAGAAATATGACTTGCTCCCTTTCGGTACCTATGATATAAGGAGATTTTTAGCTTCTATTCTCGAGATTTTGGATAAGCGCCGAATTCCAAAAGTCTCGATTCTAGATTTTATTGACTAGATTCAAAACACAACTTATCGTTAAAAAAAATAACAGAAAAATTTGCTTCCAAACCATCTAAAAAGTAGCATTTAAAAGATAAAGACGATTCCCACAAAATGGGTTAGCCTACCTAACTGAGTTGAATTTGCAGTACAGATACGTGCGCCAGCTGTATACAATGAGTGCGACACGAGTTTGTGAAGCGGAGATGGTGAAATGATCCATGAGGCTGGAAAGAAACATCTTTGTCTGACTAAAAACTCTTCTCCCAACGCTTCCAGATCCATCCAAGATAATTGTCAGATCCAAAGCTGATTTGCAGGCTGCAAATTTTAAGAAAAGAGATGTTTTTTTCCCTTTAAATTTTTCAAATTATCCATCAGCAAGATGTCAGAGAAGGGAGATGCATGAATGCCTCTATACTGTACACGCGAAAATGATCCTTTTTCAAACTGTTAAAGGTTTTTGCAGATGATTTGTTTAGCGATAAACAAAACTATCCATTGAAATACAACCTAACTGCAAACTTTGGTTTCAGTGACCAGCTGAATGGAAAGCAGCAGTATCTAGATAGAAAGGCATTACCGTAACAATGATCACTACTCAGTAAGGATCACTTCCTTTTTTGTCTTTACCTCAATCACTATTGTTAATGTAATTTCATTCTATCTATTTCAGTACTTATATTGAGCAATATTGATTCCTTTGTAACACTGATGATGACTCTAGAACTGTCGAAACGTGTAAAACTTAAAACTGTTGTGTATTTAAAATTATCTCTGTTCTGCTGCTTTCAAAACCTTCTGATCACTACTCAATTTTCAACAAACTAATTTTTACAAAAAATTGTAATTGAATAACTAATGTTACTTAAAGAATGCCAAAGTACGATTGCCATTAAAAACTCTGTTCAACAACATTCCTTCCTGTTTTGAAATTTGCAGTTTCATGACTACGCTGATTACAGCAGACAATATGAAGTTTTATGTTATTAAATGACGAAGTAGTTTTACACGACTTACAACTGTGTGTGTTGTTCGAGGTGTTACTTCTTGATCTCTCTCTCTCTCTCTCTCACTAGTTTGTTTTTAATATTTAACAACAAAACGAGACTAAGACGGTACAAACTGAATCTGCAGTCATTTAAACAGCAGCAACTAGGAATTTGAAATTTTCCTATTCCTTAAAATATTTTTACTTTTTACAAACTGCGTTTTTAAAGCTTTACTGAAAGAACTTTTCCTATACACTCTGAAGTAACAGTTATATATATTAATGTAAACCAAATATCTAAATAGATTAAAATGTATGAAAAATAGAGTAAAATCGCCATACTTACGAGGTACGGACCCAGTGCAAGGATGGCTGTTACATGATCTAGACTGCACGGCTGGTCCTAAATTGGAACAATCGCGGCCGTTCCCAGTAGGGGAAGGATTGGTGCAAAACCGCTTACGGGATTGAGTTCCTTTACCGCAGCTCTTACTGCAAATTTCCCAAGTTGTCCAGTGGGTGTAACCTCCATTTACAGTTCCTGCACCTAAAAGTTTTGATAATTAAAAACATTTTCACGATTAGTTCTCAAATTTACTAACAACACCGTTTTGTGAATCCTCTTTTGCTGTAAACATGGTGTAATCTCAAGCATTTTTTATATTCCTCATTACATAAGCTTGCTAGAGTACCTACTAATGTCTTTCTGAACATAAATTTTGAAACCCTAAATAACTTAAGTTTCATGCAGAGGTTTAACTGTTAAATTTTTTTATTCGTTCATTTTTAATCCATACATTAATTTCTTGAATAAAAAAAACTTTCCTTAACTAACAAAGCAGTAGGAATAATACAATAAGATGAACTTTTAAAACAGTTTTTTTTGAGTTGCAAAAGTTAAAAGCAAAGTATCGAGTGAGTATGAAAATCTGCAATAAAATAATTCCAAAGCTCAATATCTTAATTACAAGTTTGGGTAATAGTTTATAACAAATAAACCAATAAATTATTGCTACATAAAGTCTTCTTTTACAAACCTGCTTTGAAAAAGAAGACACCGTGTAGCAGTAGTTATTTATTTGATATCTTAATACCAAGGAGCGATGTTTTTAAACTACTTTCGGCTTTCAGATTTCCTTGATTTCAACCAAATTTCAAAGTGTAGGGTTGTAGGTCTAAGATTACTTATGCTAAGATTGGTTGATGGTCTAAGATTACTAGAAAATTTATGCTTTGGAATACCACGATAAGCATTTAGTACCAATGCATTCTAATTTATAATTCATAATGACTTAACAACTAGACCAATCAAATATAGTTCAGAAAGATCAAAACATGATTACCTCCACCCTCTTCACAGGTGGAATCGAAGATTTGTTCAATGTGTGTTTTCAAGTCACTGAAGTCTTTTGCATGAAAAACATGTCTTCGGTTTCCCAATGCTATTTCTAGTAGTTCTTTATCGTTGATGGCATCACCAATCCCAACTGCTATGATTTTGACCTTTTTCATCTAATAATAAAACACGCATTAAAAAAACTGTTCGTAAAAAAGTAGTGAAATAAAAAAAAAACCAACACACCTTAAAAAGTTTCATTCCAGAATTCTATTCTACAAATTGTTCAGATTCAAAATGACCAGGATGTTGTTCCAAATTCAAAGGCTCGTCTACACGAGCAAATTCTGTGTGAGAACTGTAATGCGATTAATCCATTGATCGTGTACTAGATGGTACTAGTAAATACTTGTTAACAGTTCAAAGTTTCGCAGATATATTCAGTGAATCCCTTACAGCTAGAAGGAAAGCGAAGGCGCCATTCTGAATGCCTGCAGACTGGGAATAATCATCATAAATATTTGACACATATGTGACGAATCATCTATACAAACAATTTTTTTATTTGTCTAATTTTTACATGAAGTTTTGGTGTTTAAGATGAACGTGCAACTTCCTTTGAAATATTTGACTGAATACCTACGTATGAAATACCTGTAGTGGCTTTAATACTACTTGGTAGGGTTTACTTCCAGGGCTGGTTTTCCCGTCTGTAAACACAACCAGTGCATTGGGTACATTGCGGCGGTCACCGTGTACAGGTATAAATACTACTTTGCTAGCAAGGGTAAGCGCTCTGTCCGTACGAGTCCACCCCCCTCGATAGCGAATATTTTTGATCTTGTCTTTGACTTTCTGTAAATTGTTGCATTTGGTTGATGAGAACCAGCAGTAAAGGGATGGATAGGCACTGTATGCAATCAGGGCTACTCGAGTGTGGCTGGGAGAAATATGATAATGGTGAACAAGTTGTTCAACAAACTCCTTCAATTGGTTAAAAAGAGTCCCTGTTATACTACCAGAGTTGTCCATAATAATACCAAGGTCAAGCGGCTGCTTGCAAGCTGGAAGGAAAAAAACGTTCTATATAATTAAAGTTTCATTTTTTTCAAACATGAAAAGACACAAGTACTAAAACATAACCACAACATACCAAAAACTGTGTAACAATCTGTGCTGATGTAATAGAATCAATAAAACTTTCTTGTATTAAAATGTTTTTTATGCATTTGTTTGTGGCTATTTTAATCCAAATAACAAAAGAATTAGAGCATTGTGGTGGGCTTCTCGATGAAAATGTAAAATTACTTAATAATTTAGGGTCCGTACAATCACTTATGTACACTAGTTGTCCAAAACGTAAGTGGACATAAAGTTTGTATCTTAAATCAAGTCTAAACGATATGATAAACCGTCAAGTAATGTAGACTGAAAGCAATATCGAGACAGCTCTCTATAGCTAGCAACAACCGGAATAAGAGACCTTATTCCCGGCGGTGATCTTGTGGCTTATATTGAGTAAACAAAGTAAAGAAAATGATATAATCTGAAAACCATTCGAGAACTTAAGTAATGACAACGCCATCCATAAAAAAAAACTCGTTTAGTTTTTTTTTCTTCATTAAAGCATCCCAACCACAAAAAAAGATTCAACCTTGACGGCAAACAAAACTTTTGAAGTGTGACGTTGTCGTAGTCCACGGTACGTAGGTGCTTAGCTCGGTACATGCCAACGTCATATTTTGAATTCAGTAACTAAGGCTATTGTTCTTGACCGTTCTCATTTCTTAAACACTCAATTCTCTCTACAATGACCGTAACGACATAACTTGGACAAAGGAGACGTATATGCGGGAAAAAGGACGATGGCTTTAATGGAAATATTTTTTTTATACTGAAAGCTACCTCTACGAAGGTTCCGCAGGTCACATAAAATCAAGAGGTGATCAAGCCCTTAACAGCATTCAACAATAAAATTCAGAGGAAAAAGGAAGATTCTCACATTGAAATTCCGAACTACGGTGATAATGTCAAGGAAGATGCAACAGTGGTAACAACGTCCAGTTTATATAAAGCCGGAAGTCCTGTCACTAAATTTAATGGATTAGATCCTTCTGTTCTGCATCACACAGTAAATAAGTGGCTGGAAATTCTAAATTAAATTTTGTTATGTTGCAATTTAAGGGTGTTATTGTTGATTTTCGTTCCTTTCCAACCTTTTTTTTTCTTGCTCGAAATGAAAACGAAGTCAACGGCGGTAATGTGCTTCGTACGTTTGGTCATCCTGTAATCTTCATTTGGATTCCTTTTAATTTCCGTAATTTATAGCTTACAATATAAAAAGAAATACATCAGAAGCTTTGATCTTAAACCCCCATCATTTAAAAAGAATAATCTTTAAAGTGATCGAATTGCCTTTTATAACTCTTTTTTTACATTTGCGTGCATTTCATCCTTTGGGAAGCCGTGCTCTTTGAGTGTTTGTCTGGTATACTATGACAACAGTCGTACACACAACAGAAATAAACCAAAGCCACTAAATATCACCACTCCCTACCACAAAACAGCTTGTCTACGCAATAACGGCGGTTCAATGTTTCTTTACCTAATAGAAACCACATGACAGCCTTGTGACATAGTTGGCAAAAATAAGATGTATTAAAAAACCGGTTTAACTTTTATAAACTTGTAAGATTAAAGAGGTTTCGTTTTATTTTGATTCAATTTTTTTCCAAAATATTTATCTTTTTGATAAAACTTATTTAATCTGTATTGTGAGAAAACTCAATAACTTACGACCACATGGCTTGATTTCGCACGGCATCACTTCACTCGCAGGACCCAGACGGGAGCAATCTTTACCATTCCCATGGGGAGGTGGGTTTGTGCAGGTTCTGATACGTCTCCTTTCTCCCTTACCACAAGATTTGTTACATTGTGACCATTGCGACCACTCTGAATATCCACCATCAATGTCCTTAACTAACGTGGATGACATAAATCAATTTTACTAAAGAATGCTATTTAAAAAGATACTAAAGAATGCTATTTAAATCATATATTTTATAACTCTGTCATATTATAATTTGTAAATATCATTTTGTAAAGATCAAGCATGTAATAGAAGCCAGTGAGAGCTGATATTCTACAATGCAGCTAGAAGTGGTATGGATAGGCCACCCTGCGAAAACCAGTCACCAACACCACGAGACAAGCTCTCAGGTAGAACCCCTAAGGAAAAAAGAAGAGACACTGTCCGAGAAACACATGGCGACGTGCTCAATCCAGATGCCAAGAAAATAGGCCACACATAGGAGGAGCTGGAAAGACTGGCACAGGACAGAAATAGCTGGAGGGACCTTTTGGACAGAAACAAAGAAGAGGAGATAGGGATTAATGTAAACAGGACATGACCCATCATGAAGGATATCTATTGCAATGCACTACTATTGTTACACAGAACCTGTAAAATATACTTGGTTTAGTTTTTGCCACAGCAAGATAGAAAAAGTTTGAGAAATAGTGGGCATGAACAATAATTGCAACAAAAAAACAATGATGATGATGATGTTGACAATGACAATGTACAAATTGGTGACGATAAGGGCAACATTTTCAAATGTTTATTAAAAACAACAGCATTGACTATAACTCCATCTCTCATCATCATCATCATCATCATCACCAGATTGCTAACCTTTCTCACAGTGTTCACCAGTAAATCCCTGAGGACACTTGCACTGATATGAACCGTGACTATTCTCACAAGTTCCACCATTCCTACAGGGGTTTCGTGAGCACTCGTTTATGTCTGCAAACAGGCAAGATGTTGTCAAAATGGCTCGAAATACGGATTCTCTTCAAAATTATGAACACGTAAAATGGAGACAACAATTCTACTCAGTCAATTACAGTAATGTTTTGCTTTTATAACACATAGGTTACTTAAGAATAAAACAAACAATTTTTTTAAATCTCAACGCACCTCTATCACAGTTCTTTCCTGTGTACCCAGTAGGACACCTGCACCTGTAGTTTCCAATAATATTTACACATGTAGCCCCATTTTTACATGGATTTGCCGTTTGACACTCATTAACATCTGGAAAATAGTGCGCGCAAAGAAACATAAACAGATGTAACACAATTTTGTTTATCACTTTCAATGCACAGAAATAGAAAACATTTACGACCAAGTGGATATATTATTAGATTAAATAATTAAATAATTAACTAACTAACTAACTAATTAATTAGTATTAATTTAGTATTAACAAAATACATTTTTTGGAATGTCATAAATGGAATGCTGCGTCGGTGTTTCTACAGAAACAATTTTACAAATAGATAAGTTTTAACATAACGCAATGAGATAGGTATGTAAAAAACAAAAGGAAATAAAAGGATAGAGATGTGTGAGAGAAAAATGTTAAAGAGACAAAAAGTTTCTTGGGATAACAGAAGGTTAACAGAAAGTGAAACATTCATTTATCCTGTGGGGATTAAGAGTGCCCAAAGCGTGAATTAGTAGCATATCTTCAGTCTTGCGACAATCGTTGCCACCGTTGATGATAGAAAGGCTGAATGCAACAAAATTAGAAATAGAATTAGAAGAATTAAAATGGCGAGAGAGAGGTTTAGATAGATTGTTCTTACGTATGTCATAAAGGTGATCTCTGATGCGATCACCTAACGACGGCCACTTTCCCCGATATATAACTTGCTGCAATTAG
>ERZ1740055.354-NODE-354-length-11710-cov-7.402231_pt1 | contig 11710 bp, 7 predicted proteins | sample MGYA00581747_ERZ1740055 | MGnify/ENA primary metagenome ERZ1740055 (study PRJEB43018, sample SAMN04849739) | marine metagenome | isolation source: floating plastic debris | place: Pacific Ocean | collected 2008-08-28 | study: EMG produced TPA metagenomics assembly...
TGCTAATGTATTCAGATACTCTGAAAAGTTTTCTAGATTGCCATTTGGATGTCTGAAACAAACTTTAAGTATTATTTGTAATAAAAGCATTTGTTCAAGTGAAACTTTTTCCACTAGTTACTGTATCATTTAAGAAACATTTTTTTTATCGTATATTGGTTTGACAAAACAATGCAATGTTCCGGCGTGTCGCCGGTCACCTTACGAGGGGTTACATGGAGACGTGACTCGGGGACACATCTTAAATATTTTCACATTTTGACATTACTTCTGCTACTGACCAGTAACATAATTCTTTGCAGACAATGATGTTATTATCTGGTTTTAAGCAACTGCTTTCCAAATATAATGTTTGCGCGAATTTGAGATACGTAAAATAATATGAATGTCATTTGCATAACTTGGTTTTGTTGCCATAATCTTTTTGCTCTGAATCAAGAAAGTAGCTCGACTAAACATAAAGCGGCCATGATAGTCTGCAGGAAGCTTGCCCACAAGATGGCTACCTTTAAAAGCTAACTAGATTTTAGAGTGTGCAAAGCGAACCTGTCGTTTTGGGGCCTTATTTCTGATAAACCTTTTAATATAAGATAATTTTAAAATAAAACCATTGAATTTGGTAATAGCTTACAAATTATGAATCAAAACTCAAAAAATGTAAATTAGCATTATTGTTTTAATCGTTTGCATCATGCAGTTGATAAGAATCAGATATTGACAACAGTCCCTTCAAAAGAATACTGCAACAGTGTCAAAATGTAATGTCAAATATTTCATTTGTTGGCGGTGCTGCAAAGACTGCTGGGAAAGTTAAACTCGCGAACAATGTATTCCAGGCAACTGCAGACCTCGGGACAGCCGGCCAGCGGTTCGGAGAGAAACATCTTTTATTTACCATTACCATCATGTCTTGGCGTTTATGCTTCCGAATGACTCGTACTAATGGGGAATTTTTAAAAAACAACATTCAACCATTACTTACAATTATGTATAAAACCATTCTCAATTCTTGACAATATATTTAAGGACATTCAGTCTGGCGTCCTAGAATTAACACGTTTTCAATGTAAAAGAGTTTTAACTAATCATAGCGGGCCTTTTGAATAGTGTTTGACTGAATGCGTTGACGGAAACTTACAAAGAACTTATATGGACGACAGCAGTACAAGATTTTAATCATCATCTCTCTAAGTTCTATACTTGGCCTCAGTTACGTTTTCCCGCTTAGTGCAAAAGACTAACGAAGAATAGCTACATAAAAAGATTTACAGTTTAAACGTCAAATCACATTATCTAATCAACTCTATGTTGAACTTCTTTTTTACCGCGGTAACTACAGTAAGCGAGGTACCAATTCTTAAGAACATGGGGGGGCTGGTAATTTTATGGGGGAAAGGCCGATATTTTTTTCCGAGCCTCGAATTGCAAAAGGGGGAGTCATGTTTTTAAGGCATTTAACATCAGTATTAAGAGGGAAGACTATGCTACTCGATAGAAGCTGTTCAAAAGTGCAGTTGCATGAGGTCAGTCTGTGGTCACAGACAACAGTTTGACACAGACAGCAAGTGAAACATGTAGTGAAAGCAGCGCAATCCTTGGTATACGTAGAAAGGGGAACCTTCTCCACAGAAGCGAGAAAACCGATAGAGGAAATATTTCAGCTGACCCAGTGTGAAGAAGACGTCCAACCAATCCATGAAAATGACGAAGATGTTTCTGATATCAGAGTATTTACGTATAATATTGATGGAGAAGAAGATGAACTGTCATTGTAACGCTTTTATATACAACCTCTTCTGTATTAGAATTTATTCAAATGCTGATTAACTGATGAAACCTGCACCACCGAATCTGAACAATCTTTGTTATTCTTGTGGATTGGTGTGATATCTTTGACTCATAATAAAGAACAGACCTGAAGTAAAATACAAATGTTGTAGTCGTTTGCTACCGCCGTCACCGTTTATATGTTAGAATAAATGTGTAACCAATTTTTAATCAATTTTTTTAATTTGCTCTATGATTTTAATATTTTGAAATAGTATGAATACTTCATTTACGTTATGTTACGACAGCACATTTGAACCATGTATGTTGTACCTTTTTACCTCGTCCGCTGACTAAGGGGGTCGAGCCTAGAGGGGACCTTATGCCCTATTGCCTGCGTTCCGCTCTGTTCCATCTTGCAGAAAATATTCTAAATAATATAATTGAATCGAGTCCTGAATTAAAAAATACTCACTTTGAAGTACAACTCAAAAAGGCACTAGTTTCAGTTCATTCATGCATTGGAAAAGAACGTCTAGCAAGGTTCTCGTCATGTAACATTGTGTCATTTATTTAGGGTTAGAGACTGTTGTGAGTGTTTAAATATAGACACACGCGCTTGCAACACAATGAACGCGATAGATTTGAATACGGTACGAGACGAATCAGAGAGCAGTATTGAACATTTTTCGTTCGTTTTATGACCAGTTCGTGCTACTATTTGTAAACAAAACAAAAACTGAGACATTCTCTAACTTTTAATATTCAATCTGAGGCCACCATGCACATTGCGCGTGCGCAATACATACACGAACTTAAGAAATTGGAAGCGAGAAATTGAACAAATAAAAATTTATTTGTATAATGGCATTGTTCAAATAGAGTAGTATAGAAATCACAAAAAAGCTGCACGTAAAGTTTCAACACTACAGAAACTGCAAAACACAAAATACAGTCGGCAGGAAACCGATTCAAAGCAACTCAATTGCTTTGTTTGCCGCGTTAAAAATGAGCGCAAAATCCAGTTTTAATAATACGAAAGCTACCTATAAAAACAAAAATACTCCATGTTGTCTATAGCGTTGTGATTTGGGGGATTGCGTTAATTATAACCTATGAAATTTCGTTTTCTTGTACTTCTGCAAATCTTGCAGACTTGGTCATTTTAAATAACACATAGAAATTATACGTTATTGAAATTAGAGCACAGTTGTAAAGTTGTTGACACGTAATGCTTAATCATGTGATCAATTTTGACCAATCGCGACGTGGATTTTCGCCAGTGAACGAAGTTTGCATATTTAAGATACAATACTTATCGAATTTAATTCAATAACATGTTTGGTGTTTTTTTATGTTTTGAAGGTACAATGTCTGTGCATATTCAGCATTTTGTGATGAAATGAGAAAAGTTTACATATACTTGATATACAGAATCCAAATAACAAATTCTAAAATATTTTATCCATTAATAGATTGTTAATGCTTTGAATAAATGTTAATAATAATGCTAATATAGTGCTTTGATGGAGTGTCTGTCTGCTTTTCTATTTGTCTGTCTGTATATCGCTTTTCATAAATATTTGTTTTACAGGTTAGAAAGATTGTTTCAAATGTACCAAACTCTATGTTATGCAAATCAACTCGAACAATAATTTTTGCCCAGTAACACAAAAAAGGAAGAATTTTGGCAATTGAAGTTTGAACATGTAAAAAATATATATATGAACTGAGATTAACACTAGATTCTGTTTTTATGTAGAAGTGGCTTTTTACTTCAGACGGTATGTATCCAGATTTCCCGCTTGGGCGCTACTACACCTTTAAAAATTTACAGCCAAGATATTCAAACTTAAAATCTTGTGTGACACCTACCGTAAGCAGCTTATCTAATTGGATAATAGAACAAGGGAGTGCGTGGGTGGAATTTTCACGAATTTTTTTCTTATTTTACCGTTGGCTATATTACATTTTAAGTTTATCAACGCTTGTTTGTTGTAAGTGAAAACTAAGTTTAATATTCTGTAGTTCAGTCATTTATTTTGTAAAATTTTGCAGTTATATTTATGTTTAATTTTAGCTTCCAAGATACAAGAGTGAATTCAATGTGAAGTTCAAATTTTGAAATTAATCGAGCGAAATATTTCAAAGATAAATTAATTTGCGTGGGAGAGAGAGCCAAAGTACTCCCACGCAAAGTTGGTAAATATGCGTTAGGGTTTGGTCTGATAGGAGCTTTTCTTGACAGTTGTTGCTGGAACTGATAGAACCATCTATTTTTGGAACAATTTATTCCCATGAATTCTGCCTTGAGTCTGCAAACTAGTGTAGCTTTTGCTTTTGCTAGTTTGAATGTTGCCAGTCTGGTAAATGCAAAGTTTGAACTTAAAGCTTAAATACTGTGAGTCACGCAGTCGTGCAGCTTTGATGATTAATACATGCAACACCCACACAGTTCTTGGACTCTTCAACTAAACTGTATAATATTATAATGCTAAAACCTTTAAAACGAATACACCCTTTTGATTCAGCTGCAGGAGTGCATTGTTCTGACTCCAAAGAATCTTGACAGAGAAGGAAGATTTGTCACCGGAAATCAAGCGGAAATCGCTCAAAAATGTAAAGAAAAGTAGTTGCACAAAATGGCTGGTATTCCAATCGCGTTTTTCTACAAACTTGATAGCGCGTGGGAAGCATAAAATCCTTGAATGATCCCGTGGGCTGCGTTGCTGTAAAAATCAAGGTCGGTACTAGCTTATTAGCTGTTAAAATAAGAAAGTGTAGAATGAGAATTAACTCGATAGCTATAAAAAGAATCGCTGGAAGCTAGTTTTTGGTTCTCAAAATTACTAAAACCCCAATTGTATTTAATGACTGTAATAATTTTATTTTATTAAGGAATGGAGGGTTTTGTAAGCCGCCTCACAAATGTTTTCTTTTTTGAATTTTTTTTATCTTGTAAGGGATTTGAAGTAATATTTAAAACAAAGAAGACACGTTCTGTACTATAAAGATATATTAAAAACACAAATGCAAAAAAGCGAAAATTGTCTAATTTATGCTTATAGTTGCAAAGATACAAAGAATAATGGCGACAATATATAAGCTTCATATTACTAAAATTTTGAATAAAGTATGAAGGTTTTTGAACTTCTCCCTTTCTTACAACATCAGATTTGTAAATTTTATACTCATTAAACGTATGTACTTTGTTTTTACTAAAATAGAAATTGCTCAACTGATTCTATAACACCGACACTAGACAATGCATTCATATGTATTTTGATTAGTACGTGAAACGGATCCGAAGGAGTGAATCAGTCAACTTTGCCCGCACTTTGAAAGAAAATAAACTTAGCAGGTTAAGGTAACGAAGAATCAAATAATTTATGGTCAAGAATCGCAAGGTGTAAGCAGTAAAACCTTTTTTCACCACATTTGTTATAAGAATGTCCAAATGCGATGGAAAATGTGCGAAATAAGCTAAATTTTCATTTAAAAGCTGAAACTTTTCTTGTTAAAGTTTATATTGGTATGTAACAATTTTTTTTTTTGGAAATGCACTTATGTTTTTCGTTCAAAGTAAACCTTATTTTAGTACTAAATTACAAGACAACGTTTCTGAAATAAACGAGTCCATTCGGCTCAACTTCGTGGCTGGCGGAGCTAAGACATTTCTTCGAATCACTCGCAAAAGTAAATAATCACTTCTTTAAATTTGAGCTGTCTTTAGCCACTTTTATTACAACGTATTTCATCGTGATTCAAAGTTTTACTACAAACGTATTGCAATGTATACTAATGAAAATTCAGTTCAAACAACCGGACATGTGTACAAGACAGCTTCTGTTTCTCAAATGGGAATTTCTTGAAAGGCCTCATCTACGTACAGGTGAGTATACAAATTTATCTTTCATGTAGATATTTGTCTACGTCCCTTAAACTTATTTTCTTTTAACTGAATACCTTCAATTCTCTTACAAATTAACACAAAGAAGACATCGCAAAATAAACAGATCAACTTTACCGGTTTAACGTTCGTTACAGTCAAAACAGCAAGATTTTAACGAGGCGTTTTCTCATGCAGATTGTCGTAGCCTTAAACGACAGGCACCTACAGTCTACTGGACTCGCGAACTGTTACACAAACTCTGATTTCCCTCTTTTCTGTATTATCTATATGTAATGTTGAAGTTTTTTGGAGTTTACATACAATCATGTTATAGCCCTAATTTTAAAAGTTTTTGAGGATTAACTCTACACATTTTCATGAATAAGAAGTAACTAATCGTCTTTATTCTTTGTTTTCTTTCGCGAAGAAAAACATGGAGGTTGTTGTTTACTGTAAAGGTAGTTGAAAAACTAAAAGTTATATCATAGGAGTAGAGCAAATCCTATTAAATGCTACAAAGGTAATGTTCATCTCTTAAGTCTATTTGATACTACTCAATATAGCCTACAAAGACCAAAAAAAAAAACTAACTAAATGTTGTTATAGTGATATAATAATTTGGCCACTTTTCTCAACCTCTAAAGAGCGTATTTGAAGTAGTAACAAAATAAACTGACTGAGATAATTCACTAATGCGAAAGCAACCCTCGTTTCTGAATTTTGTACAAAGGGAATAAAACATTGTTTTATTCCTTTTAGAAAATAACTTCACTTCCATCCTTCTGAAAAATTTCTCTTGCGGCTAATCAGAAGAAGCTTTTGGTATTCCTAAATTTTGAGGCAGCTTGTATCATAACGAATATCATAATGGAGTTTCCCCAAAGAATGCAAAGGTTTGGCTAATGGTTTTCAAATTGGTAAATATAATTCAAATTTTTTTTGGTCAATTTTAATAAAATGAAAAACTGTATGAAATGTTCAAGTAAATTAGCTGGTGCAAAACCGATCCCTTATTCGGATGTTGTTTTTTTTTTGTTTTAAATTAGACAAGTTTCTCCAATTGTCTCACGATTTTTAATCTATAACAACAGCTTTGGGCAATGGTTTGTAAGAATAAGTACTAACCTCTGTCTTCTTTTCAAACCAATAACGCTCAGAAAACATTTTGAGCCCATGACGGGATTCGAACACACAACCTTCCAAACACCGGGCGGACGCTCTATCCACAGAGCTACAAAGACTCTTAGGACAGCGAGGTCATTTGTTATGTTCTTATATATGTCTGTTCAGCTATCATTATAGACACAGATAGTATCTTTGTGTACAAAGACGTGCATATCAGCACCCCCCCTGAAGACTTGTCTAGACTCGCACAATGCTAACATGTAGAAGCCGACACGAGAATGTTGCTCCATTTGGTACTGAGTCGGCCTTTACATGCAAGAATCATTGTACACCCTGAGGATACTGATGCTCTGGTTCTTGCAGTGGCTCGGCTTAAAATTTACATTTGCTTATGCATGAGAGTGTCGAGTTCTGCATTGCCTTTGGCACCGGGGCAAATCTGCGCTACATTGCAGCTCACGAGAATTTGTGTTTGTTTCCTGACAAGGCAGCAATCACTCTTCCCGAAAGCAGATGTGGATAGATTGTACCTGGCAAGAGCGGAAAGTGGAAGAGGACTTATTGGGGTAGAAGACTGCATAGCACTAAGGGCCTGGTAAGTATACTAACAAGAGCGAGAACTCTTAAAGCAATGCTGCGAGGAGAATATTGATTGTGGAAGAAGCTACAGTGGATAAGAGCACATTGAAAGTAGAAAGAAAAAGCAAGCTTAAGATAAACCTCCCCATAGACCATTCTTCACCGGATAGCTCTAGGTGAAGTGTCGTGAGAGTGGCTCGAAAAGCAAAGCTAAAAAGGAAACAAAAGGTCTTTTAACAGCTGCCAAAGATCAAGCCTTGTAAACAAATAGTACAAATGAAGAGTCAATAAGCACAAAGTATTACCATTTTGCCCGGTGTGTGGAGAAAGGGAAGAATAGGTGGCACATGCAACAGTAGAGTGCAAAATGCTAGCGCAAAAGTATTACAAAAACTGGAGAAAGAACAAAGTAGCGCAAATAATCCATTGGCGACTTTGTGAGAAGCTGGATTTTAAAAAAAATAAGGAATGGTACAACCATTCTCCCAAGCCTGTCCTTAAATCAGAAATAAGTAAGATCGTATTTGAAATCCAGACCGAGATACCAATCGAGACCAAGCCAGTTATTGTAGTACTTGACAATATCACGAGAAAGTGCTGACACCAGAGTTAGTGCAAAGGAGAAAAAGAAATTAGACACGTAACAAGACTTAAAGAAGGAAATCACAAGAATATGAATGTGTGCAGAGGTTGTTGTGGTACCCTTTATAACTGGGCATTGGGAACGCTCCTTAAAGGCCTCAGAATATAGTTAAATGTTGTAAGCATGAAGAAAGATTTAGGTTTCCTACAGATAGCATGCATACAAGGGTCAGAACGTATTCTCAGATAAGTACTAGGGATGTAGGGCTAAGAGAACGCTCAGGAATCCTCGCATCCAAGGTCAAGGGAGGTGCCTCGTTTTAAAAAAGGAACGTTTCCAGCTTAACAATACTGTGTTTAAAGACCATAAGAAGAAGAAGAAGAAAAAGAATAGGAACAACATTAAGAAAAAGGTAAAAAAGATTCAAAGTCTTCATGGAGAGCTAAGTGGTGAAATCGAAGGAGAAGAAGCTGGTGCCAGTAAGTAATTTTGCAGTGAAATTTGGAGTGTAGAGAAGGGTCACAGAGAAGAAGCCGAATGTTAAACCAAGTGAGAGACACTGTGAATGTCAGAAGACAGGGAAGATTTTCATAGCAAAGGTGATGATTGGTAAGCAATGCGAAGATCCCTAACTGTAATGGAATCGAGTCGCCGGTTAGCGGGTTTTATGGATGGATAAAGCAGTGCTGAAAGATTGCAAAAATGGTAAATGAAATTTATTTGGGTATGCGAGTGCTTAAAGTGGTTTGGTATAGCAGAAAATGTTAGAACTTTGCTTGTTAATAGTACGGCCAACTAGAAATTAGAATTGAATACTTCCGGGGAGTCGCTGGGAGTGTTGACGTAAGCAGAGGGATCTTCCAGAGAGATTTGTTGCCACTGCTAGTGTTTGTTTTGTGTATGATACCGCTGACATTGGTCCTGCGATAAGTGAAACCATGTTATGAATGGGACCGTAAAGTAGCATGAAGCTAACGATCTCTCGTTTCTGGATGACTTGAAAGTGTTTGCAAAGAGGGTTGACCTAGTTGACTGGGCGGACAATTGCTCAGCAAGGATGTCGAGATAAAATTGTGATTGGACTGAATCTTTATCTCTACCTATTTTACTATGTCCCATCAGATAAAAACTTGATTAAGACTGGTAATGGCAGTCGAAATATTGTATAAACGGCCCTAACTTTATTCACGTTGTAAGGTCAGTCATTGCAAGTCTTTTTGACAAAAATATTATACATTGATATATGTTCGACTGCATGATCACGATCGTCTGATCCAACGTTGGCAAACATATTGATCGTATACGGTTTTGCAATGGTTTTTTGAGTTTAATATAATGAACTTCTAAAAGTAAGAATAAAAATAGAAATAAAAATAAAAATGAGAATGAGAATAAGAATAAGAATAAGAATAAGAACGAGAATGAGAATGAGAACAAGAATAATAAGGGCTTTATTGTAGCATTCCACTAGCATCTAAAAGTGGTAAAAAAAGATATCATAGTACAAAAAATAATACAACAGAGTTAAATGAAATAGATATTTGTTCACGCCCTTTATAATAACTATCCCTTCCCCTTGCCCCAGCAACTTCCCCTCCTTTTCACCCTCATTTTCCTGATCTAAGCTAATTTAAATTAAATTACTATTTCCAAACTCTCCCTTGCCCGGTTTAAGAATAAAATGTTTTAAAATTTTGTTCTTTCCTAAGAGACTGCGGCAAAGAGTTAAAACATTTTGCAGCCGCTTGACTAAAAGTATTTTGTACGCTGCTCTCATCGATCAGATTCTTTGATGTTGATTGTAGACCTGACCTCGGCGGGTGCAGGTACTGATGCAGCTTCAGGTAGCTTGGCCATTGATTGTTGTATATAGTTTTAGAGGCCGCTGTAACCAGGTGCCATTCCCGTTTTTTTTTTCATCGGCAACAAACCCAGGTTTACTACTGACTCTTGGTTGCAGAATTTTGTGGTTACAAAGTTTGCGACACAGCACTGTAATCTCTGGAGTCGGCTTAACAGGTAATCAGGTAGAGGATAAAATACAATGTCACATTGGTCTAGTTTAGACAGTATAAGGCACTCGGCGAGTTGTTTAGGGAGTAAAAATAGCGCCATGTTGCCTAGTTTGCGCAACACTGCTAGCGACGCATAGCAGGATGATGAGGTCTCATTTAAGTGTTTGTCCCAGCGAAGGCTGTTGTTGAAATGAGTCCCTTATAGTTTGTAGCTATTTACAATGTTAAGGTTCTTGTTTTTGATTGAGATAGTTAAACTATTAGAGTCCCGGAGGCGGTGGTAACTTGCCATTTGCGGCTTAGTTATGAGCATTGCTTTGGTTTTCTCTTTATTAAGTGCCAATTTTGATTGCTTGGACCAGGCGACTAGGTTTTTTAGGGAGTTGTTGATTCTTTCGATGCCCTATTGGAGTTCTGTGAGCTTGACACTTGTATATATTTTGTATCATCAGCCTACTGATGGGAGTTACACATGCTGTCAAGTTGGTTTGGGAGATCTGACACGTATATGTTAAAAAAACGGAACCTAATATAGATCCTTGGGCCACTCCAAATCGGGATGTTAACTTCCCGGATCTCTTGTCATCAATTTGAACGTACTAATTCCTATTTAATAAATAGCTCATTATATACCCAGCGAAGGAACTGCTGAGACAAGCCCCCTGAGTGTAAATTCCTGATAATTATGTCAAAATGTACAGTGTCATAGGCCTTGCTGAAATCGGCCAGGACCATGAGAGTGACTTCGCCTTAAATTCTTTCATCGCCTTGATGATGTCATCCCTAATGCTAATTAGAGTCGTAACTGTTAAATGGCCCTAACGGAAACTGGGCTTGCACGATGGAAGTAGATGTTTAGCTTTGATAATTTCAACCATTTGTATTGATATCAGTTTCTCGTATATCTTTGATAGACTAGGTAGGATCGATATACCACGTAGGTCACTGTTGGTTGTTGGGAAATGTCCTTGTTTGATGCAGGAGCTAATAATAAGCCTGAAGGGGGAGACGATCTTTTCTGCATTTTGCTTGACAAACTTTACAATCATGGCCGGTAGAGCAATTACATCTTAGTGAATAAATTTTTCGTAGGAGTTTGTGATAGGCGACAAGACGTAAGCGGCACAAGCTATCCCTGGAGTCTGGTAGCGAGTCGATAAGTTCTTTTAGGTCCTGAGTTGTCGTTGCAGTTGTGTTTACTGTTCGGTGTGCGCTAGTGGCGAAATGGGCGTTATTGAGACTATCAGGGTTCTGGTTGAGCGGCTATTGGTTAGGTTTTAAGATTTGGTGGATAACTTGCCATATACTTTTTGGAAATTTCGATTTGATAGGCCTGCTTTCATGAATTTCCTTTTGGTTTCAGGAGGTTTCTCGATTCACGGTAGGTTCCTTAAGTGGAAGGCTCATTGGTAACTCGGGCAGCGTATCGGAGTTTATTTCGTTTTGCCTGTAGGTCTTTAATGCCTTGGTCTTTTAACCATAGCGCTGGAGGACGGGTTATTTTAACACGCTTCAGTGGGGCGTGTCATACCAGGCAGTCAAAGAGCATTGAGTTGAAAATTTCTAAATTCTCGTCTGGATCATCAACACCGGTACCGTATATCGCACTCAGTGGAAGGCTTTTGAACTTTGAACTTTATTTAACCACGAACTTCTATCAATTTACAATTGGTTTTCATAAAAGCCGTGTAAACATTTTACAATAATTTTCTGATTTAATGCTAAAAACTATATCTATTTACAATACTG